>JAABUR0100000405.1_pt1 | contig 95270 bp, 84 predicted proteins | sample 5560091 | NCBI WGS metagenome assembly JAABUR01 (sample SAMN10711879, study PRJNA513375) | rock metagenome | isolation source: Antarctica rocks | place: Antarctica: Victoria Land, University Valley sud | reverse complement strand
GGAACTTAGGATGGAGGCAAGAAGCTAAAAGGTTGATTTACGCCCCTTTGAAGCAAGAAATCTGCACATTCGGCCACAAATAAATATATGACCTTACTCTTAGCCAACCGCTTTCTTGAAACACAAGTACAACTATTTCTTTTGCACTCAGAAGTCTCAAAAATCTAAGTAAGTGCATTTGTGCACGAGTGGAGAAAATATGAGAGCTTGCAAAAACAGTCGGCCTAGGATGGGCAACTGGTAAACCATCTAGAAAGAGTTCTAGGCAGATTAAGCGTCCCAGCTATTGATATTTCAGGTGAACAATGAGAATGGTTGAAAACGAGAGCTTAAGATCTTGAGGGCTATGAAGTGAGACCAATTGATACAAATCAAGGTGATTAGCCTGCTGAGATAGGTGAACCAAAATTTAAGACTGTACCGTGCCAATTCGGTCAACGTGTGGAAACAAATGGTCATTTAAGTACTGTTGGAATACGAGGTCATATGGGGCCATATTGACATTTTGGTTGTTGCTGTTAGGAGGCTAAGGTATCTAGAAGGTGGAAGGTGAAAACTCTACTGGCGGGCCCCAGCCCTACCAGCCCTATGAAGGCGGAGATTACCATCTCCCCTATTTCCAACAAGTACCGTAGTTTGCTTGAAGGTTGATCCATTCGAGATCATATTTCTACTCGATTCTCCTTCTCGGAGATGCTTCTCGAATATGCTTCGTCATTCAGCCCGAATTGAGATGAGGACTGGTACGGTTATCGTTGAAGACCGTACACGTATTTTAAGGGACCGTGGACGAGGGGGGGTTACTCGTATCATCGTATGCACGGGGTTGGGGTTAATGACTGTCATAGGCCTTCTGCTTGGAGCGGAAATTTGCGCACAACAATCGATACTCGTTCCCGGAATCGGTGCAAAACCACCACCCTTCCACGCTCTAGAGCTTGCCCACCTTCGCGATTCTTGTGATTACTGCCTTCGCCATGCGAAAAGCCTTCTCTGCGAAAGTGGACTTTGTTGCAGACCTCACCATGAAGTTCACGCTCAGCAGGTGCCGTAGATGCAGTCTGTTGAGTTGTTGCTCCAAGGTAGACCATCTGCTTTACCTCGAAAGTTCCCGTAATTGTAAAACAGCGATAACGCGCTTGATCTTTGTATTATGTTGTGGCTAATTCGGTGACACTATAGGATTGCCAAAGCCAGGCTTGGGAAAACTACCACAAGCTGGAGTGCTAAATACTCCGTGCCAGCCCTCACATCGAATCAAGCACTTTCCTTACCCTACGCTTTATCCTCAAGTAAATGGCAAAGCCTCTGACACTAGAGCAATGGTCCTCTATAATGAGTCTACAGTGCCACGAGGAGGAATATGTGCTACATAGTGAATATCCTAAAATAATCCTTCATGCTGCCGAGTGCACAAGCCGGTGGACAGGCGTCAATTTCAAACCCGTTCTCAGTGTGTTTTGCCATGTAAGTGGCCCTTACCTGGACCACAAGATATGTTGAGCACGGATGCGAGTTTATACGAAATTGATACAACCAAACTTCATGTTCATGGCATATGTGAAGCATCCCGAAAGGATTGGTGTTGGATTGGATGTGTTTTCTTCGTCGATAAACCACTCATGTGCCCCCAATGCGCATTACTTCTTTGGGGGGCGTGAGCTGCGCGTCCGATCCCTACGATCAATTCGTCCGAACGAGGAAATTCAAAAATCGTACATGAAAAACACCTACTACTATGTTTTCAGGCAACATCGTCTTAGGTCGTAATATGAATGCAGGTAAACCGAAGATTATGTCTTACCGGGACTCGAAACCCAATTTTCTACTTGTGGTTCTAATACTACATCAGCTTACGTACCGTCAAGCGTGAGCAAATCTGGGTTTCAAATGCCAAGAAGACGCATCGCACCGGCACGAATCCTGCACACGTGTCTCAATCCAAGCAGCTTCTACAACAAACCTAGCTCGAGTAATTTTACTTTACGGACGTTAGGACTGCAGAGCATGTGGAACGAAAAGCATCCCTGGTATGCTCGAACACTTTCCCAAACGAAGTTTAGCCGTTGTCGCTTCAACCAATGCAGACGCCCACTTCATTGTAACACGACAACAAGAACAGAACGAGAACTCGGCAAAACTCTTCGAGGATTGGTGCAAGCTTCTATGGTCATTGATCCGGTACTTCTTTCTTCTGACCTTACCCATCCTGATCCGATAGACCACCTACCTAAAGCTACCCTCCTGATAGGAAATATTGTTCTCTACAATAGGCTAAGCCATCCTTGTATTACCGAGAATATATGGAAATATAACGCCAGTGGTCGCCAATGTTCACAAGGATTACCTCCATTATCTGGTTAAAGCCTTTCATAAGTGCTGCGGGATGGACACGCTTTTCTATCAAGACACGCGACATCGCTGCTAGACGGCGATGGGATTACTGCACATTGGAGACGAAAATATTCGCCTTCGCCACTGACCAGCAACAAACCCCGAAAGCGGTTCAGGTTGGAGCAGGCTAAGCTGATGAGGTGGGCTGTGATACTGGATGGCTTGTGTTAGGATGAGTTATATGACACCTCGTCAAGTGCAAGTCACTAAGTTTACGATCTCATCTGAGAGGACTTCAAGCAATCCCCATATATATTCTGCATATCAATTCTGAGCTAGAATAATCAAGATGCTTTTATGCTCCTTATATAAAGGAACCCAGGCAACCACCGCGCCAAGATCTCCATTTCGTGCCATCTCTGAATATTCCTGATCCAGGAACCTTCTCACCAGGTACTTATTCGGCTTTGAGACTGCCAAGCTCCTCAGTAGTCATTCTTCCGTAGGTTCGTCGATTTTTGAGTTATCCTTCCGTTCCGAGTATAGCTTAAAGGCTTCGTATTCCCGTGTGTGTTCGTCCTAGTAGATATGAACTGTCTAACCAGAGTTTTCAGCCTTTGCCGAGCAGTTTTCAAGCGTAGGGTAACATGGGCTCTGTTATCTGAATGGCTGGTGTGCCTCGGGTTCCTGAGGTACTTGTTAGCGAAAGTGCCGAAACGAAGTAGATGTGATTACTTGACGAAGACATTCTCGAAGTGCTCACAGTCGGGCGTGCTCCATACCGCCATTGCGAGATTCTGAATCAATCGACGTTGCGCAGGATCCTTTAGCCGTTGGAGAAATGTGACAATGGAAACACGGCCTGACATTGTGCCCCTTTGGTAGTAATGCAATCTAGCTGCTGAGGTTTTCTGAAGATGAGTTTCAACATTGTGCGGGTCTTCGAATGAGTTAATTAAAATCAGATCAAACTAGTGAATTGAACACTTTATTGTCTCAGCTAAAGGCGGTGATGGATGCCGAGTGAAGACTGGAGAGCTAAGCCACTTCAAATTATGTAGATAGATAGCGAGCGCGTTTGGTATTTAAAGCTGAATAGATAACCTACGATAATTAACAGTATCTCAAATAAACACAACAACAATGAACCCATCTGATGTACTCCTACAAGTAACAACTGTATGTCATCGTATCTGTCGTCTATCAGGTGGCGTAATAACGCAGCTTTTATGCTCGAGGTCAAAATTGAGATCTACTGTCAATCGGCATCACATGGCTTCAAGATATGATTCAAGAAATTCTATGACAAAGGCAACGGTATGTCTTCATTGTGAAGTGGATGCAGAACCACTAAGGCGGTATCGGAACGGTGGATATCATCCGACGCACCTAGGAGATACTTTCAAGGACGGGAGATACAAGATCTTATACAAGTTGGGTTGGGGTGGTTTCGCAACTGTCTGGCTTGCGAGTGACCTAAAGTTAGTATATTCCAAAGCCTTGGCAAACAAGACTTGGAAGACAATGTAAGCTGATGTGAAGCAGACTCCGTCGCAATGTTGCCATTAAGATATCAGTTTCTGAACTTTGCCATGATGACCGCGAGGCTCAAATCCTCGATCACTTATCGCATGGGCCTACAAACCACCCCGGAAAGGCCCATGTCATACAGCTGTTAGATCGCTTTGAGCACGTTGGACCAAACGGTTCACACCCGTGCCTTATCATTGAGCTACTAGGTCCAAGCGTTCTGTCAGAAGCCGAATCGTATGCGAGTAGCAGGCTACCCGGAGAGATTGCTTGGGAGGCTTCGAGGCAGACTCTACAAGCCCTTGCGTATATCCATACTAACGGTGTTGCACACGGAGGTAAGTTGTGACTTAAGTCCTGTGACAGGACCTTGGTCCTTCCAGTGGATTCTAACTAGCGTACATTAGACTTGCACCCGGGTAATGTTGTCTTCGTGAACAACGAAATGACCCATAAATCCGATACAGATCTTCTAAAATGTTTAGGCAAGCCGAGTATTAGTGATGTTGTCGCCACATCAGGACATGCCTTGACGCCGCGAATCCCAAGATATCTCGTGTTTCCAAGCTCCTTACCCTCTTTGGCCAAAGATTCTGAAAGCTGTAATATAAAGATGATTGACTTTGGCGAGGCGTTGATGGATGGAGAACAGCGCCAAATTCATTGTCCATTGGTCTTCCGAGCCCCTGAAGCTGTTCTAACTTCCCAATGGGGCATACAAGCAGATATCTGGAGCTTGGGTTGCACGGTATTACACCTTATGTATGAATTTGCAGGATCTTTACTAAGCCCTGGCACAGATTTTCGAGCTGATCGTCGGGTATCCTCCTTTCGACAACTTTTTGCCAAATAAAGATGGTCTTATAGGAGAATGGGTTTCGATGTTTGGAAATCTGCCAAAAGAATGGGGAAACGCTCTTCCTCCTGCAAAAACCACAAGTACTTGGCTCTGTTTTCTTTTGTATCCGTCCTTCGTAACCGGCTTGCTGCGTAACTATTACCGATCCCCATATCATGATCAGATCTGCGGCTTGGACGTAGGTTTCTGATTGTTACTTCTAGAAGACCAAGACCTTGAACCAGTCACCCTAAGCGACTGGCTGTGCGAGACATACTTTGATGAAAACAAAAGACAATACTTTTCTCGAGCAGATATCGCAGCTGCGGGTGCCTTACTACAGCAAATGATGCAATATCGCCCTTCGGACCGTCCGCAAGCGTCTGAATTACTCCATCACGATTGGTTCCAGCAAAATCCCTTCCAACTACGCGATTTCCGGATTCAAGATTCTTGATAATCTCCGCAGTCACAAGGCCCGGATCAGGGGTGAAAGGAGAAAGGTCTCTAAAGCGTAATCTACTGAGCTATGAGATGAATGTCTCCACAGAAACGTGCTGTTGCACGTTTTTGTGTCTCTGATCTGACCCCTCGAATAGCCACCGTTGCCCACCTTGATCGATTGGCTTATTTATGTAAGCCAGCCATCCTGCTTCAAAGAACTATTCGGTATGCCTAAGATGGAGAAGCTATGGGAGATAGGGTTACTGCTGACCACTTTCCGCAAGGTCTGACTTCACTACGAAATCGAAAATCATACAAAGTGTTCAAAGATGAACACCCTGTTATATAGCTCTAGAATGGCACCACAAGAAGGAGCTGGAACTTCTGCAAAATAAGACGTCGAGATATTTGCCTGTAGCACCGTCAAGACAACAAGCCCAGGAAGCTGTTCCGGTGGAAGGAACCAAGATAGATAAAACGAGCTGCAATTGCCGACTGTAAGACGACTGTTTTACCTTGCTTTCGAGTCCTGGAAGGTGTGAAGGCACGGCCAACAGATTCGAGCACACATAGGTTCATAGCGCTCGGACTACTTTCAATCTCAGTGCAAGACCAGGACTAGGTCCGTTATCTCACGCAAACAATCTATAATCTATCCTGTGGTTCGGACTGTCAGGGCTAAAAGCCATTGATCTTGACAGAATTACTACTTAACAAACCGCTGTGAGGAGGCTTGTGAAGTGAAAACAGCTTGACAAGACTAACAGATCGAGAAAATTATTGAACTCACCACATGCGCTTACTTAAAACGATGTCATGTATTATGCAAAATTGAGTCGGAGCATCAAACAAAAGCGATGCCACGCCCGACGCATTGAAGGCGAGCCCCCAGCTGATAGCCAGATTAACTGTTCAGCCATCAGATTCTCAATCTGGGCAGTCAGCCTTTTATGACGCCAAAATTGGTAAACTTGACTCATACCTCTATCAGCCTCGAACGCCAATCGGCTCTCACCTAGACCTTCTCATTTTATATGCTTCAAGTGCTTCATACAAAGTCCAAAAGGCAGCATTCGATAACGAGTCGACATGCGAAGGTCTTTGGGTAAGTATGTTTGTTCTGAAGTCTTGTCATTCATCGCACAGCATACCTCATGACGTTCTCTATTGTGACTACTGGTTTGGCTTTGAGATGGTTTACGGTTCGCTTCCGCCCTTTGAGACTGTAAAAAAATCATTGCTCAATTAGAGCCTCGTCTGAAGCCATCAGCTGCGGCTTGGCTGGCGGTGGGGCTTCGGGCTGAACTTAATTGGACACCTGAAGGTGAATGTTAGTTCAGGTATACCATCACTTGTTCGCAGAAAATCAAGAAGCCCAACCAATAAAGCTGTGGCTTCCCTACATCGGAAAACGTTACCTGCAACCTTGCCCGTCCTCTCGGTGACCTCCAATTTTCTCGTCCATTGCATCAAAATCAACGACATGTATGTGTCTTCCGAAGACCAGCATGTCGGGCTCAAGGCTAAATACTCTAATTCCCCAGGCCACATAATCTTGCGAGATTGACCGGCGATGATTGGCGATATCATGTAGCTATCACAATGTATAGCAAACGAGGCATGGCTTCATGATCACGCAGCTCATCAAAGGCGCACGGGCCTACTATATGCGAACGGTATGGCACGGCTGGCCGATAATCAAGCTCTTTTGATCCTTCAGAACATCTTATGTGCCATCTCTGAGATTTCCACACCAATCGTGAACGAGAATTTTCTGTCGACCTCTGACGTCTTCGCTTTTCCTGTGCAAATTAATATGACGATGGTGTGAACGTTTTCGTCCCTTGGACGAAATCAAAGGCAATGGCTGAAGCTGTAAGGTGCCGCGAGATCCGACGTTGTCAAGGGTTGGGAAGCACGTGTTTCAGTGACAGAGCATGATGTTTTGTTCGAAGCTGTTCCTAGCAAGAAGCGAGCAGTACTAGAAATGTAATTTCAACGCTACAGTAATTGATGACGTTGAATCATGCGATTCAGATACTTTGAATTGACATGACATCTATCAGCGATTCGCAATATCGACTCAGAGATTCGATCGCATGTGTCGTACTTAGACCACTGAGAGACTTAGAGAGTGCCAGCCAGCTGCTTTGAAACCAAAAGCCTTTTGAAATGTACGTTTAGCTTGATGAACGCCTTTTGAGCTTCTGTGCTAGGTAGGTAGTCATAGCTTCTTGTTGCTATCTGTGTCATGCCGCCTGAATCATGCCATCATCATTAGAAACTATTTAATTTAAGGATTATTTGGACGATCTCATATAACGCAATGCTTGTAAGACTGATCAATAAAGTCAGGTATATCAAGAAATTGTGATATAGCTCGTAATTACACGACAAGAAGCTTGGCGGCAGCACCTTCTGATAATCTTGCGATGAATGAAGCATGAGTGAAGTTTCGATACTACTTACATAGTCGTGAAGCTGATTGAAGATAATTCAGCTTGTCGTTAAGTCGCCTAAGGTCGAAATCTCGTCGTCAATGTCTAGTCATGTTAAGAGGCTGATTCTAGCTTCTTCTTTGTTGGGATATCGAATAGTTTAACCGTCTGGTCAAAGTACCGTGGGAACACTCACAACGCGAAGTCCGCAGACCTGCATGATCTCTGTAAAGCATTCTAGTACATGCTGCCCATAGCTCTTTTCCGAAATTGAGAAAGTCTTTTTCCTCGTGCACAGCCACTTTCGCCCCTCATCTACGCAATTCCAATCAAGACAATCATTGCAACAGTCTATCTTCGATCTTATATTCGACCATTGCTTGCATAGGTACCTATTCACTGTATTAGCCTCCTGACGCATTGATTCGCGCAACGAGAGATATCGGCCGCAAATTTCGTGATGGTTTACGACCAAAAAGACTTTCTCAAAGGCGCTTGGCAAGCTTACTACCGAATTGATGAAAGAGCGCAAATACTTCAAAGACCCTAGGATAGAGGCCTGACATGCCAAAGTCGATGATGTATAAAGTGCCGTTTTCCAAGATCATGATGTTGTGTGAAGCAAGATCGCAATGGCAAAATAATAGCTGTTCGGAATTGAAATCAACCCTCTCGTCTAGGTGATGGTCAATCAACTTCCGGTTGATCCATTGTTCGAATTCCGTGATTGTTTGGAAGGTTTGATGGGCATCGCGATCTGAGAAAAAGCGATCCACTGGTATTTGCTGCACAAAGGGACCCAGAGAGGCATCTGCGGGAATCTGAAGCGCCCAGAAATGGCGTACCGCTCCAACGAGAGAGCGATAGATTTCTGGGCCATCTGTTGGATGAGATTTTACATAATCGCGGTAGTCCTCGCCATTGACCCTTTCCATGAGAATGTAAGTCATGTTTTCCTCACTGAAGCAGTCATATATCTCAGGAATGCGAATGATGTTGCGGTCGACGTGTTTATACGCGAATGTTTGAGCTATCGCTTCAGCTTCGGTGACATTTTCGCCATATTTGATCCAGATAAGCTCGTCATACTTGAACCCATTCTTATGTGAGCCTTGCTCATTATAAAGCGCGACGACATGCTGGTGTTCTTCGGGACGGTCGAGGAGAATATGCGAGATAGTGTCGATCTGGTGGATAGGTGCAACGTGAGTCTAAAAAAAATTGCTCGAGCAAAGTAGGCACACAGCAGGTAAGGTACTTTAGCTATTAGATATAGGCTGTCGATTATGTAACCATTCAAGTTACCTTGGTGCCTTATATTGATTTAGGTACGAGGTGGACATTTGCATAGCTTGTCACGGTGCTCGTTGTTGCATGCTAATTTTGCAGTGATTCAATCGTAGCGAAGTAGCTGTGATTCTATCCGCACGAAGGCGATAGTATTTGTATAAAGGCAGGTCTACGTAGGTACCTAGGCCCTTCCACTTACCACATTATTACAACTTTGTTGATCAAGTGGGAACAGCCAACGTTCACAGAAATTGTTCCTACTTCGTATTTTCTTTCACGTACAATCTCCTTCAGTTCAACACATCATGTCTAATTTCAAGATTGTGCATGACAACATCAGCAAGATTCCGAAGAACGTTAAGCAGCTACGTATAAATGCTGTGCATAGAGATGCTTTCACATTGGGACAAAACGTAAACGATGACGGCGAATCAAAGAAAAGCAGCTTGAACAGCAGGATCGGACAGTGAGGAACCCTTACTATCAAGAGACTGTTCTATCAACAGGCTTCACACAGTTGCATTTACCGCGAAGAGTACCGATGGTTAAACGGTACTGCTATCGGGCATCGCCTCCGTTTGAACGAATATATATTATGTGTTTGGGCAAACCCGGCGGCCCCTGGCGGTCTCCAGGGCTAAAATTTGCCCCGGAAGCCGCCCTGAGGTGCCAAGCACTCCCTCTATCTAAGCGACTGAGTCTATGGAGTGGGTGGGTGGGGCAAAAGCGCGTTTCTGGCTGAATCCTAAGGGATGGAGAAACAGGAAGAGATGATGGGGGAAACAGAAGGGGGAACGGCCTATTTATCCCCTTTTCCCTGCTTAATCTCCTTGTTCTCTAGCGGCCGGCATTGGCCGAGCCAAGCCGGCTAGCCACCTTCGCTTGCCGATAGCCTCCAGTCAAGCTGGACCTTTTCGTCTCCGTGATGTCCTTTTATGGATTATTGCGAATGGGTTTCACAAGTTTAGGATGCTTCCGGATAGAAATGGATCTTTCAAAGGGCGCCGCCACCATACGTAAGTTGCAGATCAATTTCTGGATATATGACCACTGGCTCATGGATTAGCAAAACAATACTGGATAGCGCTTGCCAAAATGATTGGATCGGCTCAAGGGCCAAGAGCAATAAGACAATGAACGAATTCCTCCAGTTCGTTTACACGGTGATCGACGACGATAGTGATGAAGGAGTCATCAGGGCGGCCCATGCCATTGACGAAGGGCAGTTTTTGTAGAGTTATCATTGGTATATAGAGTTTGGTTTTCGGTCCACTATATATTAATTAGCAGTGGGATGTCAAGAGAGGGATTACTCGATTCAAATGTTGGTCCTGATGTACTGCACCTTGGGATTCACCCCGAAGACATCGCAAAGCCCGGTCAATCATCGTATTTTCAGTATCTCGGGGGGCCCATTGTAACTCACATCTGCGAGACAGTGCTTTAGTAAAACAGCTATTGAGGCTCGCGAGCCTTGAGCCTGCAACAATTTTACAGAGACGTGGAAGAGTGAATTCGCTAAGATACCTAGGGCGAATACAGGCGTCTTAGCCCTCTTAGCTAGACCTATGGTTATAAACCTCTTTTGTGATCGAGTATAGTTCTCTTCAACTCCTTCCCAGCACCTGAATGAAGCCATTGATGGCGAAGAGTGCAGCCAAAACGCACAAAATCTGCCTTATCTGATGTGTCCTTGTGATTCCGTCATTGAAGCCTTCAACGAATGGAACCTTTGCCTTTCGACGCCAGAACCCAGCAACATGGAAATATGCGGACAGGGCCACGGCTAGGTTGATGATATTGAGGAGTACTTCGAGCGGAGACGAGGCTGATATTTCGGAGAATGCGCTGCTTAGGAGAAAGTAGAGTGACGTGAGCAGGGATAGCAGGATCTGGTTAGGTACAGGATGTCAGTACTGAGTTAAGCACCCGCCCTGGAAACCCGTAATGGCGAAACAGCCAAGCAGTAGTAGGAGGGACAAACTCACAGCGCCGAGTCCGCTTGCCTGCGTAATTCTTGTCTTGTAGAGCTGATGCTCGGCAGTGTTGCTCCACTTGGCTGCCTTTTCGGATTTCTCCTCATATTTCCGTAGCGAGCTTATGGATTGATAGGATAGGTAAACACCGTATATGCTAGAGACAACCTGAAGTGTATAAAGGACACTCGAAAGACTCATCATGAGTCGAGGCGCAATTTGGTTCTCGGGTTGTACAAGTGGTTGTTGGATGGAAAAGCTGGGGTGGCGTATAATTTTATGGTCAGGATATATCTCAGTACGAGGTTTGATTTGAATGAACAGTCAGCTGCGGCATTTGAGTGTTCTTGCATTTGGGACAAGAGGTGAGATGGTGAATTACTTATGTAGGACACGGCCCCTACCGCCCCGCCCCCGCCAACGGCAGCGCTATGTACGAGTACGAGGTACCTCGTACATACTGTAGAACTTCGGTTAGTACATATTTTCACTTGTTTACATAGTTGGTATGTACTTGGGATATCGGTTTGTTTTTCGGTGTGCTCGAATCAAACCCCGTATTTGATGATTGTATTAACAACTGTTTTCCCAAATACATCCCTCACATCGAAACTTGAGAATGGTTGACCATCCCAGTACTTAATCATTCCTTCATAGCCCAGAGTGCGCCGCTGATAGTATCGGCTTGGTTCGGGGTCTAAAAGCAATCGAAAAGAGCCCGCAAGGGGCATCGATCATTGTCTTCGCCTTCGCGTTCCATTCTGTCATGTTTTGCTTTCTGCAGTAAGTACAGCAATCCATCAATCTCTATATTTGAAAGTTAAGGCTAAATGTGTTCATATACGTATGATCAGCTCTTCAATAAAGGCCAAACATCAAGAATTCCTGTTTGCTCTCTCCTTTGAAGAGACCCCATTCTGCCCTCCACCCCAAATTTATCAAACAATGTAACTTTTCTTCGTACGCAAGGAGCGTTACCAACCGACTGGCGCGCCATTCTGCTAATTCTACTGTTTTCAGTCATGTGTCAATGTTACAGGTTGGGTAGGCTGTCCGAGGTTCATTGCCCCCCGGTATAGCTGCGAACATATTCCGTGATATCGTCGGCCTTTTGCTGAAGGAACAGATGGAATCCCCGGTCTGCTTGGTCTTCGGTAGCCGTCAGATTTGCCCGATTCGAAAAATTCCCCTGTCCCTGGAAGAAGGTAGTGGATGCCATATGTGACCCTGGCGAAGCAATAGCCTGTCCAACGTCAAGCAGACTTCCCCAGGTTGAGTTCTCTGCCGCGACGGTGGGCTGAAGCGCCTTTATCGCGTATGGGGGATCTTGAAGGAAGATAACGTTTGCAGTATTGCTTGTACGAATCCGGCTGATTGACGAATTAGGGTGGATGCTTGGAGGAGCAGGGGAGGGTACTAGAAAGCCCGTAATCAGTAAAGGTGGGAGGACGTTGTCAGTGGGAGTTGTTTGTGCTCCAAACGTTCAGTGGGTGCTTTGTGCTTTTGACCGCTGTTTGGTTCCCGCCTTTCCACCACAACTCTAGTTTATTCTGCGTATTGAATTAAAACACCTATGAAAGGCTCGAGTCCGAGGCTGAGCAGGCTATGCCGGCATTGCCATTGGTATTCGCAAAAGTCGCTTGCGATATCCATGTCAGGCTGCCAAAATCGTACTGAACCTCATGAACTAGATTGTCATCCCCGCCATAGTATAATTCGAATTTCTGATCGCTGACGGTCATGTTGGCTCCATCCCATCTCTGGAAGTTCTCTGTAAGTATGGGGTTTGGAAATCCTTCGGGGAAAAAAGCCCATCACTCACCTCATTGCTACACGCCGTCAAACCAACGCTCGAAATCGTGGAAGGTGTGATGTTGAGAGTACCGAGTGTGCCACTTTGCCAGTCACCGGTCCCACCCGTATTGAATATTTCTTGCAGTATGCCGGAAGAATCATTATAGAATATATGATACTAGATTGACAGGCTTAGCGCAAGAGAGCTTTCCATTTGGATTGGGGTTTGGTACCGTTGGCTACGGTGCTGAGTTTTCGTAACTTGCGACCGCCATCGGAGTTCCGTTTCTTACACTATCCGGAAGCTCAACATTGGTATACGCTGCAGGAACCCATTGGTAATTATTCAACTCAAGATCCCGAATCTCCCCACTAAAATGCTGGTAATAGAGGTGATAGGTATAGTCCGCGTTCGTGGTTCCCAGTTGTAGTACTGCCATGCCGCTACCATTGAAAGCCCCGCTTGAAGATGAGAAGTTCGATATCGGCCTGTACGATAGAACAACACTCAATTAGCATGATGAGCGAATCGTAAAGATATTCGGACAGAGCCTGCGTGAAGCTCCTTTTACTCCGGGTAAGAAGTACTGCAAACGTAACAACTAATGCTACGATAATCGTAACAAGGATACCGCAGAAAAACAGAAAGCGTCTTCGGTTCCGTGTTGAAGCGTAAGCATCGGGTTCTTGGGAAAAGCCATCGCCGTTAGGAGTGGGGTGCTGGAAGACATTGATCCGGCGTTTGAAGTTCGTCCTGTTGCGACTGATTCCAATAGGACTCACAGGAGAAGGTTGGTTAAAGACGTGGACCTTCTCTGCTGGGGAGACCTCAGGCCCATAATTCTTTGCAGAAACCTCAATTCTGGAGAAGTAAGATTTTGGGGACAGTGTTCCTGCATCTCCTTGGAAATCCGGCGAGCCGGAACTTCTTAGGCTTCTTGGGTAAGGAGAGTTTTCACTATGAATATTGAGCGATGCATCTTCCATGGCGGGGCTGTAGGCTTGATGGATGAGAAGAGCGCAAAATTCAGGAACTGATCAAAACATTCCGCAGGTTGGGGGATCATAAAATCCTTACATGGCGGGGCACAATCCTTCGACTAGTGAGGCTGAAAGGAGACCTCTCAGGGCTTCTGACGAGAGATAGGAGCATGAAATATGGTTCGACAACAACCAAAAACTAAGGAATCGTAGACTGGGCACTTGTAAATAGTGCTTATCGCTACGAAGTACACCATGCGAAAATGACCTTCCCTGCCTCGTGAAGATATGAAGTCGGGAAACCTCTGGCATTATTAAAGCGAGAGCAACTTGTAATTTGCTGTTGCAGTCTTCAAAGATTGATCTAAACTTTGCAAGACATACGTTGACCAGCATACAACACTTCAGCCTCGAATCTTACAGACTACAGTATCTGACGTGAAAACTGAAAAGTGAATTATTGAACAAGCATTTGAACTGCTTCTAGTGTAGAATTTAGATCGCAGTCAAAGTACTCTTTTGTTTCTCATGTTTCAGATTGATGAAGTGAAGATGTGATAATTGTCTAAAGATGTATCTTTCATACAAAGAAAACTATCTACGTTTTCTGTCACAATTGACGCTAGCCTCAACTAGACTAGCAAGCAGTGTTTCTAATTAGAAACTATGTTTCTATTTGAACGATTACTTTTTTTGCTTCTACTATTGCTTTTACTTCAGCTTTTATTGCTTCAACACAGTTTAGTGTTTTATGATTTTATCGTCAATGAACTTAAATAGTAATTTGCTATTTCTTGTATGAGCAGATAAAATCAATACACAACAATTTTCAGTCACTTTATGCTAACAATATTAAGATATTGAGAATTTGCAAAATTTAATGAAATATCATACTTCAATAGTAGAATGCTGACTGATATTTCTAGTAACATGAATTGATCTATTTAGTTCTGTAAATTTATGCTCAAGATCATTCAAGACAAAGCTCTGCACTTTCAAAATATGATTGTTTGAATGCTTGTTATTAAGACTAATTTCAGATATCATTTTATATTTCTTCAACAATTGAAAGAAGAATGTAAAGATTTTACAAAAGATTTTGCTCAAATTTGCTTTTCTTTCATCTGAAATCAGTGAATCTAATGTTGAAAAACAGATGACGATGATGAAGAAATCAAGCTTAAGCATTGTATAGTAGATAACATCTGTAAGATATTCTATATATATATAGTCAGTTTAATGTATGTAAATGCAAGAATCAGAATAGCACTTTGTATTAAATTGATTGAAATTGATAGCATAATTTATTAACAATCTAACTTTTAAAATATTTATATGACTGCATTTGTTGCTCTTACTTGAAAATATAAGTAACTCAGTGAGTATTTTACAAGTCTCTCAATACTAACTGTCAAAGCTTTAAACATTCAGTCAACTTCATTTTTTATTTTTGTAGCATTAATGTTATGAAGTTTACAAAGAATTGAAAGTGAATATATCATGCACTGACAATCATTGAAACAGAAACATGTGTAACTTTCAGATCTAAGTTCAATGAATATTCATCATTGTATTCAAGTTTATGAAGTTTCAAAAAGACTCACTTAATATATTGAAAGTATCAATATCAGTACATTTATAGCAACATCAATACTGAAGATGAACAGTATCAATGATGAGTTCAGTATGCAATGTTTGATAATGATCTTTCTAGTGCTTCACAGAAGCTTTACATATACATTATGTTGAAACAAAATTGAAACGAAAGATGCTATGATTTAGTTGATGATGAGTACAATCAAACTTCAGAACATTATGTTGAATGCTTTTTCATGAAAGATTCTTTTATAAAGAAACAGAATGAATAGTTTTGTAATGCTCAGAACTCAAGTTGATAGAAAAATGAAAATGACAGCATACTAAAATTGAATCAGTATTACTGAACAATATTTTACTATAAAACATTATCTTTTTGATCTTGATTAATAATGATTGATTCTAATTTTACAATATTAAGAAATAAAATACAGATGCAATATAAAGAGCTTCGAAATCAACAGAGTGAGTATAAACATATGCAATGATCAATTTAGTAAATAGATAAATTTAAAAGATAGACTAGATACACATGACTAGATAAATAAATAGATAAATAAATATGTTTCTATGTAAATGTCTTTCGTCTAGAAAAGAGATCAAAAGATGATAAGTAAAAAGATGAGAAAGAAAACTTCATTTGAAAAATCTTTATAAATGATAGTCAATATTCTCATGAACTCTGAAGATGCAACTGAATCATGCTCAAGAAATTTTTATTAATAGTAATCAATGTTCTCATGAACTCTGAAGATGCAACTCAATAGTTCTGCTTGAGAAATCTTTATGAATGATAGTTTATATTTTTATGAATTCTGAAGATGCAACTGAATCATGCTCAAGAAATCTTTATTAATAGTAATTAATATCTTCGTAAATTTTAGATGCAATTGAATCAATGCTGTTTCATGAATCATTAAAAAGTGAGACTTCATCTTACAACAATAACATCTTTTATCAAATGTTGATCAAAATCAACAATGATCATATTTATGATGAGCAAAATCAGTCATTTGAGTTTCAAATTCATTGCATAAAATATGAATTATATTGACAATGATGATTACTTTCATAATTATGATCATTAACTAAAAATTCATCAACAATCATACTTTAAAAAAAATGATTGCAATAGTAAATATGTAGTTATCAAAGTTAAAAGAATAAAATAGTTATTTAATTTATATTAAGTCTTTTCATGCTTTGCATATTTCTTTAATCACTATCAAGTGAATTAATTAATGTATTCACTTATTTTATCAATAGAAGCAATAAAAACAATAAAACTATCATTCTGAACTCATTTTATTGATGTTATTATGATAAACAGCTTAATAAAAATCGTTTTTGCATATGAGAATATTGCAAGTATCACAGTCAAAAGTAATACATTTTTCTTGCTTATTATCACTCAAATTTGATGTAATTTCTTTAAGAATTCTTCATTTTTTAAATGTTGCTATTTATTTTATTTTCTTGCATTCACAACAATCATTAAGACTTTTTCTTTTTCAATGATAAAACGCAAATTAAAATGATCAGTTTTTAAATCAGTTGAATCAAATATTACATTAATGTTTTGATAAAGAGCTTAAATAACTTGTGAGTTAATGAGCAAAGTTCATTCAATATTAATGCACTTAAGATGCATATGTTAACTATTAAATGAGATGTTTGCTACAAGTTAACTGTCAGCTGAGTTTGCATTATTGATTAACTTACATGCTACATAAATCAGTTACAAGCTGATTTAACTGATTTAACATTACTCTTCATTCTACTCATTTATTTACTTGCTCATTTACTTTTCATTCTACTCATTTATTTACTTGCTCATTTACTCTTCATTCTACTTGTTTATTTACTTGCTCATTTACTCTTCATTCTACTTATTTATTTACTCACTTATTTACTTTTCACTCTACTTATTTATTTACTCACTTATTTACTCTTCATTCTACTCATTTATTTACTCACTCATTTACTTTTCACTTTACTCATTTATTTACTCACTCATTTACTCTTTATTTTACTTATTTATTTACTTGCTCATTTACTTTTTACTTTACTCATTTATCTACTTACTCATTTACTTTTTATTCTACTTATTTATTTACTTTTTACTTTACTATTTATCAAATGCATCAATTGAGTGTATAAAATACATTAAATAATGCTTCAAACAATGCTTTCTACATGACTTTCTATTTATTCATCACTTTACATGCTCAGTTATTTACTCAATAATCTTCACTTTGAGTTTTATAAAACTAATGTTAAAAAGTTCAAAGTTTTCATCTTCTTTTTTTCTTTATAGTTTCTACTTTCTAGAACAATAACAATCAAAATATCAACATGTTCAGCTATCAACTTAACTATCAACTCAGTTATTTACTCATTTATTTACTAATCAGTTTACTCACTTTAAAACATGCTTTAAAAATGCGTTAATTAAATGCATAACATAAGTTAAATAATGTTTTAAACAATGCTTTTTACTGAGCTTTTTACTGAGCTTTTTACTGATTTTTCAATCAATCTTTCTATTGATTTTTCAATTAATCTTTTTATTGATCTTTCAACTGAATTATTTAATAAGCTTTCTACTAATCTTTTAATTAATCTTTTTACTGATTTTTCTATTAATCTTTCTATTAATCTTTTTATCAATCTTTCTACTGAGTTATTTATTGAGTTATTGACTGAACTTTTTATCAAACATTTTATCAAACATTCTACATGCTTCAAAATACACGTTGATTGAATGCATAATATAAGTTAAATAATGCTTTCTACATGACTTTTTACATGACTTTCTACATGACTTTTTATCAAGTACTTTATCAAGCATTCTTCATGTTTTTCTATCAAGCACTCTTCATGTTTTTCTATCAAGCATTTTATCAAACATTCTTCATGTTTTTCTATCAAGCACTCTTCATATTTTTTTATTAAACACTCTTCATGTTTCTTTATTAAACATTCTTCATGACTTTTTACATGATTTTCTATTAAGCATTCTTCATGTTTAAATAAATGATTAAATAGTTATTTAAATAATTAATTCATCAAATGATTTATTTAATTACATATGAATCTTGAATTTAAAAATGTACAAAAAGTAAACATGTATTATGCATTATATCTTTTGAGCAATTAATATCTTTTGAGCAAATAACTGTCATCAAAAGATACAAGTACTTGTAACTAGTTATTAATAATTGATGAGTAATTATTAAAGTTTGTGAGTTAAAAGCTTGATTAAATAAATATTTTTAACTGATGTTAATTTAATGAGTTTGTAATCAGTTTTAGTTGATTTCATTAAATAATCAATGTACATTGCAGATAAATATTATTGAGATGAGTCAGAATAATAAAAAGCTTTATTGACATTGTTTCTATTTATAAAAAATAATCTTTTTGATGAAATTTTAAAAACTAAATTCATTAACTGTTCAAGCAAGTTTGTTATTAATGAAAAGCAATACAATTTTTAATCTTAGCTTATTTAAAGTTTATTAAATAATTTTATTAACTTGTTTCAGTTTTGCTTATTTCAAAATCTTAAATGAAGTAGTTGAAATTTAACTTCTTTGAAACTAAATAAATGTATTACATCTTTTTAAATAAGTGACAATGATTAAGTTTCTTTGAATTAACTTTTTGCTTACTATGTAAGTTTTAACTACTACATTTAAACATCATATAGTAATTCAGATTACAGTTTAATATTTATTCAATATATTGAAAAAATAAAGTGAATAATATCATATTTGATGAAATTTATTTAAATTATGAAGAAAAGTTACAAACTGTTTTATTTATATACTGTCATGCATGACAAAGTTGCAATATACAACTTTATTTTTAATGCTAGTTTAAAAAAAGTTATTAAAAATAAGTTTGACTAAATTCAGATTAAATTCAGAATTATCATAATAAACTGTTAAAAACAAGTTTATCATTGCACTTTTTAACATTCTTACTTAATGTTTGCAAGTTTTTCAACTTTCACTACTTTTTAATTTCAATTATTTAATGAATTTCTTAAAATTCTGTTGAAATAATGATTTAATTAATTCATTTACTATCATATTTTGATTAAAGATGAAGTTCATTGAAATCTGATTCTTCTTGTACAAATTTTGAATGTGATGATAAGTAATGTTAATATACTTTAATCTTTCATGAATATAAACATTCTTAATCAGCATAAAAGATGTTTAATTATCTTTTTTGAACTGTGTAAATGAAACAAATTAATGAGTAATCTTTTTAAAAATATCAATATGATTATGATTAATGCTTAAATACTTTATTAAATTCATGTTTTTAAACATTTGATTAATTCATAGATTTTTCTTGATGCAAATTAATAAAGTTATGTACTTTGTTTTAATGATCAATATAATAACAAACTTTTACTTTCAACTTATTCAAAAGATTGATTCTTCATTAAATATGTAAATGTAAATGAGAATGAATTTATAATTTAGTTTATTTAAAACATAGTTTGAGTCAGAGTATTTTACTAACTTTATGCTTTCACTGACTTTGTACATGATGTTTAAATCAATGATGAAATGAATGTATTACATTAACTTCTTTAAAGTATGTTCATGATGTTTTACAAAATTGCTGAAATATTAACTTAATTGATTAAAAGCAAAAATGATGTTGAAATGAATATGAATTGTAATATACATGAGACTTTCAATGACTTATTAATATTTATGTTGATTGATTTTTACATCTTTGAATTCAACTAAGCAAAAAGCATCATATTCATTTATTAAAAGATTTGTTATCTTGTGTTTATTTTGTTTCATGTTAAGTTTTTTGAAAACATCATGAAGATAGTAAGTTTAATTCATTCATAGAATTCATGTTTTTCTGTTGCAAATGATTTAAATATCAAGAATCTTCTTTATTTTTTTTAAATTTTTAACTTTAAAAATACATTGAAACTCATGCTTAAATCATTTAATGTTGTTCAATAATTTGAAAATGATGATTATGTTATCAACATATAATAGTAATATGATTTCTTTTAACTCATGAATCAAAAAACATGAGTTTGCAATGCATTAAACAAAGTTGAGTTCAGATAATATTATTATACAATAATTATATTAATCTTGTACAGCTTACTTGAAATCATAAAAACTTCAAAGAATTTTCAAAGCATAATTGAATCTGACTTTTACTTTTAATGAAGAAAATATGTAAATGATTTCTTTAAGAAATGATTCAATAAATGCATTGTTTATATTAATTTCATGAAGTTCAAGATTTTTCATTATTGCAATGATTAAAAAGATTTGCAAAATGTCAAACTTAATAATTGATGTAAAAGTATTTTTATAATCAACTTCATGAATTTAAAAGAAATTTCTGACTATCAATTTTATTTTTAATTTATTAAAAAAATTATTAATGTATATTTTTAACTTGAAAACTCATTTACTTATCATAATATTAATCTTTTTGAACAACATTTCTTTTTATCAGATTTTATTAATAATTAGCATCATAAATTTTGCATTAATTAATTTTTTTTAAAGTTTCTTTTAAACTGAATTTTGCATTGCATCTTTGTAAATGTTCAATGTAAAAATTCTTATTACTTTAAAAGAATTAAATTCATCAACATTAAATAATGTTTATAACATGCTTGCATTAAAATCATTTTCATTATTATTAACTTTTTTTGTGATGAATTAAATCATCATAATTTATAAAATTTTAAATATATATTCTTTTAATTATTAATCTTTATTGTTTCTTTTTCTTTTTGAAATGATTACATGTAAAAATGTTTAAATTGTTAATTTAAACATGTTTAATGCAAAGACTTTTTAAATGATTTAAATATTCATGTAAACTTCATACTCATCTGATGTATATGATGTAATTTTAAAATTGAATGCATTCAAGTTAATCATGATAATTTTTAATGCATTAATTGATTCAGATGAAACATTAATTATAAAAGCATTAAATTTTAAAATATTAGTTGAAACATTATTTCTTAATGATTTTTTCACAGATTTTCGCTCTGAAAAAACATTAAATGATTGCTTGTAAAATTACAAATTCATGTTTTCATTCTTTTCATTTTCAATGAACTTGATAACATGACTTTTAATGATTTAATTAAAATCTGAAACTCAGAAATAATATTATTTATTGATATTTTTCATATATTTTATGAAAATATTAAATCTGTTTTTATTCATGAATTTATCTCATTTATTTTCAACTAACAATAACTTAAAATTAATGTATAAGTAATATTTATATTTTTATACTTATACATGATCAATTAAAAGTTTGATTTTAATGAATATTTTTTTTAAAATCATGAAAACTTTATTGATTAAAAATTTTATAATAATTCAATTTTATAAATAAACATTTATTTTTGCAACTTTTGCTCAAAACTTAATGAAAAATTCAGCATTTTTGATCATGATTTGCATTAAGTTTTTTATGATGTATATAATTTTTTCAATTACTTCATTTTGAATCAACATATATAAAACAATGTATTAAGAAATAATGTTAATTGATGAATATTAATCATTTAAAATAACTTTAAGTTTTATAATGTTATTATTACATATTGAAAGAAGTTTAATATTATTATAAAGTTTTACACTGAGTTTTCATTTTTATAAAGTATTTGATGCATTGAATTATTGCTTCAAAAAATATATTAAGTTTTTTTGAAATGATTGTTAATAATTTTTAGAAAGTACAACTCATTATTGAGAAACAATAATAATAATTTACAAATGTTTATGAAAATTAAAGTCAAAATACTTGTTTTTTAATCATTGATATTATGTTTTCATTTATTAATGAACTTGATAAACATATATATTTTACATACATTTTTATAATTGTTATTAATGAAAATAAATTTTTTCAAAATAATAATTTTATAAAGTTTGTTGAGAAGTGCAATGACAGACTTGTTTCTAGCAGCTTATTGCGATAGCTCTGAATTCAGTCTGAATTCAGTCAGACTTGTTTCTAGCAGCTCTCTCTAGACTAGTGTCAGAGATAAAGTTGCATGTCGCAGCTTTGTCATGCGTGACAGTATATAAATAGAGCAGTCTGTGACTTCTCTTCACAATCTAGACAGATTTCATCATATGTGATACTGTTCATTCTACTCTTTCAATAGATTATGAGCTCAATTAGCAAGAAGCTTTCAACGTAATTAGATCAAAACACTCTAAGCATTTGATGCTTGACAACTCGATACGAAATCTATTCAAATGAGCAATCAACAATCACTTACTATGCGTCTCACAAGAAGACAAATAAGTACACTGACTTAGAGAAGTTCAGTGAAATTCGACAGCTTACTACGCATCTTACAAGAAGATAAATAAGCACTCACATCAAGTCAACAGTCTACTACGAGTTTTCAAGAAAGCGAACAAATAAACACACTCAATTGCATCGAAGAACGCATAAACTTTCATCATCATTGACGAGATTAAATTCTTTTCACTTCACTCGTCAATCTATCTAATATCTTTATTTTTTTTCTTCGATTCTAACAACAAGCTGAGTCTACATTGCATGTCATGAACTTCGATGACTTTTTCGTCAAACGACGATCTGTTTTCATTCTCACTTGCAAGAACTGCGATCAATGATTTTCTCTCATGAAGAGATGACTCATTGAGAAAGACTTGTGATTCGTTATTGAAGACAAATCTGACTCGAACACACTTGACAGCATCATCAGCATCATCAGCGAAATTCAATCTCTCGACTTTGAAAGTCAAAAGATCGACGTAAAAGCTCATTACTGACTGATCATCTGCATCATCATCGATGATCAAGAACACACTGCAGACAAGACGTCAGCAAAAAAGATTTGAGATGCTCTGAGCTATAAATACAAAGAGAAGCTACAAATCACTGAGAGACAATATCTGATGAACTTCATTGACTACAGAATGTCGACGAATATCTTCATTGAAAAGACATGAACACATCTCGTCAAGTTGACTTGAAAGATCATCACAACACAGAAAGACATAAGCGATTTATTCAAGTCAGAACATCATTTTCAAGTCTTACTTCAATTGCTGTCAGATGAATACACAGTCATTTGAGATGTCATTGATGCGCAGAATAAGTCAGACATCAAGAAGAAACTTCAAAAGCTACAAGAGAAGAAAGCACAATTGAAGACAACAGAGACTGCGTTATGAGTCAAGCGAGAAAACGAACGCGAGCGCACTGATCATGAGCAGAACAAACGCAAAATCAGTCATCGTCGCAAAAGTCTTTCAAGCTTCGACAGCGATCAATCGCGTCGTCGTCAGTCGCAACGATCTTTAAAATGTTTTCTCTGTGAAGATGAACATCGTCTAGTCGATTGCTCTCATCTGTCTGCAGCTCAAAAGCTTGTGAAGAAACGCAAAGACAAAGGCAAAACAAAGCACAAGAGCGCTGATGATCTTCAAATTCTCACTGAGCTTCTGAAGAGCAAGCACAAGAAACACAGAGTTTACAACGCGAAAAGTGACGACTCTGAAATCTCTGACGACAATAAGAAAGATGAGAATGAGAAGAGCGAGAATATTGCAGCTCTGTCAAAGAACATTGTCAGTAAGATTTCTGAATTCGACTGAATTGCAGATTCTGATGTCTTCTCACACATGACTGATCAACTTTGACTTTTTAGTGATTCTCTAGTTCGCATTAAGAGACGCATCATCAAAGTTGAAGAAGAGAAATTGTATGTCAATCACTGTGACACAGCAGTCATGCGAGATTGTCACGAAAACTCAGTCAAGCTGTCTTCTGTTCTTCATGTTTCTAAGCTCGAAGTGAATCTTCTTTCTGAAAGAAGAATGTGTGAGAAAGATCTGCAAGAAAGTTTTGATGATAAAGATCTGTACATGCACGACAAGCGAGAAAATCAGATGATTGAGACTCTAGAATACGAAGACGTCTACATAGTAGAGAGAATTGCAAACGATCTTGATGAATTTGCATTACTATCAGCTATGCAGCGTGACGTCTCATCAGCATTTTCAGCGATGCACAGTTCAATGAATCTCGACGATTCAATGAATCTAGATCACTTCGCGCCTCACACTGACGTGATTCATCATGAGAACGAGGTCGAAGTTGATCACGATCAACTTAGTTTTGCAAATGACAAAAGCTTCAAGTTGTACAAGCTGTGACATCGTCGTTTCACTCATCTCGAATCAGCAAAGCTTCGTCAACTTCATAAGATCATCACTCTGAAAAAATCTATTCTCATCAACGACAGTCACGAGAATGTGTGTGAGATATGTGCGCTCATCAAGTTCATCAACAAACGAGAACACAATGTCAGCGATCGAAAGACAAGTATCTTGACTCTCATTTTCATAAACATCTGTGAATCACTATCATCGTTTCTCGATAGCGAGTCGTACTTTCTAGAGATAGTTGACAATCACTTCAGAAAGACTTGATGCATTTCTTTGAAGCAACGATTCGATGCATCAGATACTCTGCGAAAATGAAAACTCAGCGTAGAGCTTCACAGCGATGTCAAACTTCTCTCAGTACGCAGTGACAACGTCACGAAACTTAAAGTCATCTTGAATGACTGATGCTCATCAGTTGACATTGCTTCTCAATACACTGTCTCACACATGTCGATTCAAAATGAAGTAGTCGAAAGAGTCATACACATCACAGAAAACTCGATGCGAGTCATGATCAAGAATGCTGAACTTCTCATTGAGTTCTGAGCAGAAGCTGCGAAGACAGATGTCTATCTGCAAAATCGAATCATCACGAAACTCTTGATCGACGAAGTTCTCACGATCTCGAAGAAGACATTCATCGAGATCAAGCTCTCAATTGATCATGTACGAGTATGAGAATGCAAATGTTACTCATACGTTGATCTCAAGTCATTGTCAATCGAAGGCAGACGAGACAAATTCATGAACAGAGACAGACTTGACGTCTTCATGAGATATGTGAAAAATATCAACAAGCAATATCGTCTCTGAATTTCAGATCTTGATCGAGTCATCAAGAGTCACGCTGTCAAGTTCGCTGAAGATGAAAAGAATGAAGACATGAACTTGCGACTTTGCAAGCAGACATTCAACGTTCTTTCAGAGCGAAGATCTGTGAAAAGATCATCAAAGAATAACGTTTCAACTAACGTTTCAAAATCTGACGCTTTCATGATTGACGTTTCATCTGAATCAACTGATGCACTGAAGACTATCGCGATCAACTTGAATGCACTCAATTCTAAGATCACGTCACATACGTCAGACGAGCGCGAAGCTCACGCGAATGTTCAGATCACTCAAAAAGTCTTCGCATCAAGCATGTCTAAGTCAGCAGCTCAAACATTTCTGCATGTAGTCATTTCAAAGAGAAAAAGAGACAGCGAAGATCAACAACTGAAAGAACGCGCATTCAAGATCTCGCGAGCTATGATGATCTGATTCGTCACAGAGAAAGTTGATGACGATGAGAGCGATTCTGACGCAAGCATGTCATGAGCATTATTCGACGTTGATGAATCTGACTCTTCTAAAGCAATAAGAATCCTCACGTCGAACACTTACAAAGACGCAGTGCAGAACTCAGTTTGAGAAAAACTTTGAAAAGAAGCGATCAACGCAGAACTTGTGACGCTAGTCGTCAATGAGATCTGACAAGAAGAAGTGTCGCTCAAAAAGATCAACATCGTGACAAGCAAATGAGTCTTCAAGTCAAAGATGCACGTCGACGATTTTCTTGACAAACTGAAGGCAAGACTGATAGTCAGAGATTTCTTTCAAATTCATGAAGTTGACTATGAGAATACTTTCGCGTCAATCATCAAGTTTGACACTCTGCGAGTCTTTCTAGTCATTGCGACAATGAAGAATCTCGAACTTCATCAAGTCGATGTAAACAATGCGTTTACTGAATCGTTTCTCAAAGAAATCATTTACATGTTTTCTTCGTCAGAAGTGAAAGTCAGATTCGACTGTGCTCTGAGAGTTCTTCGAAGTCTTTATGATCTCAAGCAAGCTGCATGAGACTGACATGATCGCTGTGTAACAGCGCTGTCTGAACTCGACTTTGTTCAATGCGCTGCAGACTCATGCCTTTTGATTCATGAGTCAAAAGAAATCATGTTGCTACTATACGTTGATGACATAGTCATCATCTTCAAATCATTGAGCAACATTAAATGATTTAAGCATGAGTTTCAATGTGTTTTCAAAGTCAAGAATCTGAGAGAAATGAAGAAGATTCTTGACATTCAAATCACTTGCAACAGAAAGACACGAATCTTACAAATGAATCAAACTCACTATCTTCATGACATTCTCAAGAGACTCAACATGAGACAAGACAAGCACAAGGCAACAGATCTTTCAATGAATGAATATGATACTCTTCGCTCAGCTGAACTCGAAGATGTGAGAATCAATCAGCATGAGTATTAACAAGTCATTGAAAGTCTCATGTATGCTGCAATTCACACTCATTTCAACATCACTTTTGCTCTCAATTGACTAAGTCAATATCTCAGTGATTTTACAGAACATCATGAATATGCTTTGAAGAAGTTAATGTGATACGTTCGTTTCATCATTGATCTAAACATCACGTACGAAGTCAGTGAGAGCATGAAGTTAGTAGAATACTCTGACTCAGACTACATCTCAGACAGACTAGATTGCAAGTCAATTCTCATTTACATCTACATGCTTGATGAAGAATCAGTCTTCTGAATGAGTTGAAAGCAAAAGTTCGTTGTTACATTGATCATTGAGACAGAGTACATGATTTTATCAATCTGCATCAAGAAAGATCTATGAATCAGTCAAGTGCTCAAGAACATGAATCTGACAAAGTATCTGAGCATCAGTCACAGTCACGTTGATATTCTTGAGAAGATTACTCATCAATCTGTCTCACTCACACAGCTCAAGAAAGATAAACAAGCATCTCTTATGCTGATTAAGAATGCTTATATTCACGAAAGATCAAAGCACATTGACATCGCTTATCATCACATTCGAAATCTGCACAAGAAGAATCAGATTTCAGTGAACTTCGTTTCTAGTCAAGATATGATAGCAGACGAATTGATCAAGTCACTATCTTGACAGAACTTCAAGAGATTCATTGAACAACTGAGACTGAAAAGCAGTGAAAGCTGAGAAACTTGCAAGCATCGAGTGAAAGTGTTGAGAAGTGCAATGACAGACTTGTTTCTAGCAGCTTATTGCAATAGCTCTGAATTCAGTCTGAATTCAGTCAGACTTGTTTCTAGCAGCTCTCTCTAAACTAGCATCAGAGATAAAGTCGTATGTTGCAACTTTGTCATGTGTGACAGTATATAAATAGAGCAGTCTGTGACTTCTCTTCACAATCTAGAAAGATTTCATCATATGTGATACTGTTCACTCTACTCTTTCAATATTAAGCATCTTTATGATGTATGATACAATACACAGCGTATTTCAATTGAATATAACGCTGTCGCGTAGTGATTTCATCTTTCGCAGTCAATCTCTCTTTTCACTGCTTCATCATTATCTTCAATTCACTTCAATGTACGACTGTTAATCTCAATAAGACTCACATCAATCATCGTTTATCATCACTAGTACAAGATATTCACACAGTCATGTTGAACTAAAATGATCATTCTCGACTTTCTAAAGCAAGCTTTTAGACAGAAAGTCAGAGCAACAACATCGTTCTTGAAGCAGTCGTTATTCAACACACAGTATAGCATTGACTTTGATATCTTGATGCAAGACTCAGAATGAATGATGTATTAAAACTTCATTATCTTTCAACTATCTCAGCTGCTAGCTTCTCTCTTCAACTTGTGTATTCATATCTTGACACTAGAAATTGAATTCAATTCAAAGAGTTTACTTGAATATCTTTTTGATCATCTGAGAGAAAAGATCAGAAAATACACTGCATTTGAGTTTAATAACTTGTTTATCACAAGATTGAAAGAATGACTTTGCTTTATCTTCAAGATGAAGTTCTCGCTGCTCTGTCTGAAAAGCTTGCTCAACATTTATTAAATTTCATTCATTCTGAAGAATAACATAGAGAGCGATATTGAGATCAATACAAGTGATAATGATGAAAAATATGACATCATTTTATTCTGTCACAGCATGTATGACATGAAGCTCAAACAAAGATTTATCAAACGAGCGCTAGAAATGCTTGTTGAGCAATCACAAGACGAAATGATGATGATTTTTCATCGCGACAAGATTCTGTATCTTGATGATTTGATGTATCATTGAATGACTTCTTTTTCTATTGAAGTCGTTCACGTGACAAATAATGACAAGATACTAGATTGTTTTGCTTCTTTCGTTGCTTTTATTCAACACGTCGTTCAAACTCTTTCTTTTTGAATGCAGATCTTATGACATATTTATCACAGTCAAAATCAAGAATTTGAGAGATTTCAAATCATGATGTTTCGCGATTCTCTCAAGAAGCTGTCACTCATTGAATTAGTCTTTTTCTTTGAAAGATATTGAGTAATATTCTTTTCTTAGTCTTGCGTTTTTGAGATGTAAGATGATGAGTGATTGTGTAGTAAACTTGATCGTAAATATAGTCTGTTTCTAAGCAGATTTGAGCTCATGTGTGATTGACATCAAAGAATAAAGTTTGAATACGTAGTTTATCGTCGCGAGTAAACTGCGCAGAGAGCTGCTTGAGCACAGATACTCTGTATGTTGAATTCATGATAAAAAGTAAGTATTGCAGTATTAAAAGCAGTCTTGAATCATCTTAATATCATTGATGACACTTCTTTGCTAGCACAGAAAGTGCTAAAAGACTTGACGAAAGATACATTTTAAATACAAAGTATAACGATTGTATTGTGAACGTCTGTCTTTGCTCTTGAAACATCAGAAAGTGAGCTTGATGAAAGTGAATTATCAGTCTTTGAGAAAGTAATATATTATTTAGCGTCGATGAGCTGATTGATAAGTTCTTCGTCTGCGATGCGTTGCAAAGATTGAAGAAATAATATCTTGAACTTAAACATAATACAGTTTATCTGTTTCTGAAAAGACTCTAAGCAATGTTTGTATGAAAAGATGAAATGAGAGCAAAGTTAAATGATTAGAAGAAGAAAAGTCTTAATGTGCTGTATCATTCAATTGATTTCTTTCTGTTCATTTATTTCATATGCTCTTCTCTTTCTAATTTTACAAGCTACTAACAATAAAGCGACTTTCTTGAAATCTCATAAAGTGTATGATACATTAAAGCAGAAATACTCATAAGAGCTTCTTTCATTTCTTGATGAGCAAAGAAGTTCTGCGTCTGTACGATAAATAAAGAACTTGTATCACGTGATCGAACTAAGAAAGTTCTTTGCTTCAAAGCAAAGAACTTTCATGTCACGTGATCTAGCACTTCTTCACGACGAGTCTAGATCAATGTTCACTTGACTATTAGCAAAATGAGTTAGATATTACGTGATGTGATCTAGAAAATTCTTAGCTGACTATTTGTAGACTTTAAGTGAGATAGTGAAGTTTCTCAGGCTCAAAATCTGAAACAATCTCAGTCATCATCTTTCATCATTGCTTTTTTGAATTTGTTGTCTAATCTAAAACTAGAAGCAAGTCAAGTGCGTTGTCTCTGTCAGTTGACAGAATTGATATCAAAATTGACAATATTGTCTTTTCTGATGCTGTCAGTGCTGTCGTCACAGCAACGTCTGATATTTCAAAGCACAATTTTCTACAGTTATTACAGTCGTTCTTTCTCAAGCATCAGTCAAAAGTACTCAGTTCAGTACTGCTTCTATCAGTAATGCATCTATCAGTCTCAGTCAAGACACGTCGAGATGATTCAGAATCTTCAACATGTTACACAGCGCAATTGCTCGATCAAGCAAGAATCTCGACGAGTCATCTACTCTGAGAATGTTACTGTCAGGAAATCAAGGCTCAGTACATCAAAAGAAGATTTATTGCATGGTAAACAAATAGTGCTACTCGCAGTCGAAACAGATCTCTACAATTTCTCTCGACTTCATTAAAATCGTCACGACATGACATTACTTATACAGCAAAATGTATTTCATCAAGAATTTATCGACTCATGTCTATTTCCCTTTGCAATGCGACATCAGGTCTCGCAAACCCTACGCTGTCTCTGAGAACTTCTTCTCAATTGAATCAGATTCCTTGTTCGACGACTCGATCTGCGAACCTGTGATCGACCTGACAGATCGAGAATAGTACCGTCGCTGCCTTTGTCTCTCGCCACTCAATCAGTGTCGAGTTCATCGCAGCAGTGATATGCTTTTGAGACTGAATGACTCTGACAGACTGCTCTGCTTTGCTGATACGTGATCTGATCTCAATGTCGACGCATCTGCTACAGCAGAGACGTGAGTCTGTTTCCAGACGGGATTGTGAGAACAAGTCGTCATCATAGAATTCAAGAATGCTTCTTCGAATGCACGCTGAAAGGTTAATCAGCTCTCACAGGCCTCGTGATAGCACGAATCGTCTCTCACGCTCAGTCGTTCTCTTCTTGACCTGAGTCGATGAGTCGAGCCTATCTTCAAAGCAACATGATTCAACAAACCAAAAAAATTCGCCGCAGATTGCCCGACCTCTCGCCGCTCGACCGGCTCGTTGCCACAGAGCGCACATGCTTGGTGACTGCTTTCATTGAACAACGCGTCGGATATCTGGGTTATCGATACTCATTCCCATTGCGTCGGTAGCTACGATAACACGATGCCTCGAGCTTTCCAGAACGTCTTCGACATCAGGCTTTGCGAATTCTGCAGAAATCGATCTCTTGTCGAACTCTGCAAGCTCTGAATGGTAGGCTTCAACGACGTTGAAGGCAGACGTCTTTGAACAGCCCGCTTGAATCAACTTTTTGACCAGCACGTGAACTGCCGCCTCAACCAGTTTTATGAAGTCGATATACACAACAGTCTTCGGAATAGTTCTGCAGCACGCACGACTACCGGATCCCGCTTGTTTTGTCTCTTGACGAGTATGAGCCGATACGATTGCTTGAGCAGTAGCAAGGTCATCGCGCCTGAATGCCTCTCTAGCCATATTATCACTATTTTCTTCTGCCGTTCGCTCGACAGCTGCCTTGACCGGTTCAATAAGGAAATCAAGGTCATCGAATGTATCTACGGATTGCTGTGTACATCGAATCGCAAGCCTTATGTCCGGTCGATCAATCGAGGTACGTTGAATACGAGTGATAGGATCAAATCCGCAAAGCTCTTGGATTTCGGTCAGCATCACCGAGTCGAGAGTTGCGAAACAACCCAGCCAAGGCACAGACCTATCGATTAAGTCTCGCAGCAACGCCAAGCGACTGTATGAACCTCTCCAGTGCTGGCCCCACTCGCTGACGACGTGCACTTCATCGATAGCCACTAGGACGAGATGCTGCTGAAAGTCCTGATCTTGCAAAACCTTCTTGAACTTATTCGATAGTGCAATCTCCGGACTCAAGAGCACTGAATTTGTCAACACAATCCTATATGCCGCTTCCAATTGACGTCTGGCGTGCTGCCTACCGTAGGTATAAGCACCAGTTTGGATTTCATTGAGCAATGCCTTTGTGTTCGTGCGGCCATTCAATACGCAAGGCTTGCAGCAAGGTATTCGAGCGATGGACTTGACCTACCAGATTTGATCATATTCGTCAGTAAATGCTTGCCTTCTCAGGCGACTTGTTACTGACTGACCTGATCCTCTTCCAGCAGATTCAACGGCATTATCAGAAGGCAAACGCCACGTCGCAAGGCCGGGACAGCCTGGAATACGACGCTCTTACCCCATCCCGTCGATGCAATGAGAATAAGATTCACCTGATCGATTGCAAGACTCTGTATCGCCTTGATCTGGCCATCGCGTGGAGGAAACTCGAGCAGGTTCGTCAACGTCAAAGGCAAGGAGTCGGGATCAGGACTATGCAATGCGGTATAAGGCATATGAACCCACAGCTACGATTTAGAGGTAGCTTCGAGTGTAATTTATAGAGCAATCAAGGCAATTTTGGTGAAATTATGTGTAGATCTAATGATGATGTTGATGATGTTGATGCCGAAGGAATGACGCGCAGCGCGTTTTATACCTAAACGAAGCGATGACTCACCCAAAAGCCGAGGATTTCTCTCAGGCCTTCTCCGACGACTTACCGCTTGCGGTTAGTGTGCGCCTATAGGCGCCCTCGTCGGCCAGGGCCTGAGATTGCTGAGGTAAAGTCGGGACACAAAAAACTACCGTCATGTGACTTGGCACCCTTTACCTGAGAGGTTCAGATCAACGTTCTCAATTGCAATACAAAATGGCTTCAATACCGAAAGATTCATCTCTGGTAGGTGATGCAGTCTTAATCATGCTCAACCTAACTCGTACATAGGCATTGATTGAGGTAGTGAAGATCCGCTCCCTGTATTCGAAATGCAATTCGAGATAGAATCTCTATCACGCTCCTCAATGGTCTAGAACATCTGACGACATCGTCAGCGAATGATGATATGACCTCGAAGCCCGAAAACCACACGTCGATCTGGCTGTGATCTTCCGTCGCTGTTGTTGAACACTTCAGCTTTTCTCCTTTCACCATCTTCCTATGGTCATATGACCCATTAGCCCTTGTTTTAGCCCTGGAAACAATCTTGAGCAGCCTTTTTCTAGCAACTTCATTGTGTACTTCTCAGATATTCGAGGATTGTCCAATCATACACATGATCATAGTCGAAGCCCTCACGCACGAAGAGATCACGGAAGATTCTACGTAGATAGGAATATTTCGATTTCTCGTCAAAATCAAGAGAACGAATGTAGTCGAAATAAACCGCAAATTGCGAAGGGAGACTCTTGCACAGATTCTTTGTATTGATCCTTCTCTTCTTCTGCAAGATAAGTTCTTCCTTTGATGTCTGATCTGTGGCCGTAAGACCTTGCCATGGGAGAGAGTCTCGGAGGAAGTAGAGAAGCATGTACCCGAGGGATTCCAAATCATCGCAGCGATGTTGCACTCGACTAGGCGTTAGTCTTTGCGCAGCAAGAATCGAGGATATCACACTTATCGACACCTAAATGATCGTTGATGCTGGCAAAACGTGCCGTGCCAATCAAATGTGAACTTCGAGCACGACTGATATTGACCTTCACCTGAGCATCACGGCGTTCCGTGGCAAGACCTAGGTCCGTCACACAAACCTGATTCCCATGCTTCTTCACACCCATCAAGAAATTCTCGGGCTTGATGTCTCGATGAATGACGCTCTTGAAATGAATGTATTCGAGACGGTAAAGAAGTTGGTCGATGAGCATCAACACGGTCTTGAGAGAGAACTTGCGACTGCAGAAGTTAAAAAGGTCTTGCAGACTCGGTCTCAGAAGATCAAACATCATCACGTTATACTTCGATTCGATTTCATATAGATGCACTCGTGAAATGCTCGCACCATCAGAGAGTGATTGATAGACGTCAGCTTCACGTTTCAGAAGAAAGTTATTCATAAACACGCGTTCGAGTTTGATAGCGACATCTTCATTGATCTCAATGTTGGTTCCTGATGCGTCATGAGTCTCATGAAGCAGCTGCGAGCACCCACTTTCATTATCTATGTACACATCGTCGAAGTCGCCTTCATCGATTCTTCTTTGCAGCTGATATTTATCGACTATACGTATGTTCTAATGTAGATGAAATGTTAGTATACTGTAGTCACGTCTTGTCGATGAGGCTTTTTTGAGATACAGAAGAGACAAGATCGAAGAATACAACTTACTCATCAAGTTCTTCATTCGCGAATCCGATAGACGTGAGTACGGGCTGAAAGCTGCAGTACACAAAGTGCTCACACTATCATTTTGATGTGACGAAGGGTCAAAGGTGTGAGTGCTTATCTGACACATACATATTTTCAAGCATTATTCAGGCAGCAGCTATTTCGCTGATTGAGTGTCAATCCCGCAATCTGAAATGACTCACCCGCTAGCGTGGTTGAAATAGATACGCGCTAAATGCATCTTCGCATTCTTGATTGTTCTCTTATCATTCATTGAAATAAGACGTGTCATAAGACTGAGACTCAATGCCTTCAGAGAAAACTTCAATGCTTCGCAGTCAAAAGCGACAGCTGTGTCTTGAAGCAGAGTCTACGATCGACTCTTCATCGTCGCTCACCCTCAAAAGACGAAAGCTCGAGAATCAGCGATGACATTGAACTCTCAGTTTCTTTTGAGTCAATCTATCACGAGTGTGAATCACTCTTCGCGCACTTCGAGAGTTTGATCGAAGAACAGAGTGACCTGCTGTTCCTGTGTCGCCTGAGCGAACTGGCAAGAAAGACATTGACCTTGCTCAGCTCAAGCGCTTCGCAAGACACGATGAATCAAGCCTCAATTATCTCAGAGCTGTGAGTTTGATTCAACCTTCTCAGACAGCTTCCTGACTGTATGATAGTATTCAAAACTCGAAACCGTCATTTCTTTCAATCGAACGATGTCTTCAAATCAATCGAGCTTTCGGAAACGAGTCAAGATCGAAAGAGAATCAGATAAATCATCAACGATCAGAAAATCTTCTGCTTACGACTCTGACTTCGAGCAGCATCTCATTGATCATGACGTTTACCCCTATAAATACGACTATGATGATGACGATGACTTCGTATATTCAGACAATTGAAAGGAAATAAATGAGAGACTAGCACAGTCACGATCTTCTCTTTCGCCATCACGCTTTTCTCGTGAAGCGTTTTGAAAGTTTGAAAAAATAAATATGCAGACTTTGACTGAAAACGCAGTGATGAGCAAGGCGTTCTCAATCATCGCTGACATCGTCGACGTTTTCTCACAGAAGAACATTCTTTTCGAAAATCTTAAAGATCTGACAGATGACTTTATCATCAAGGCTAAGCCAGACTTCTATGATGAGAGTCGTTCGACTGAACTCAACAGACAGATTCGGAAAAAACTGAGCTTCTACATCGTATCGTCGACGAATATCGTCGCATCGTGCTTGCTCAACTTCTTCACGAAGGGAAAAGATTCTAATGAGAATGCGGCGATATGCAAGCGGCAGGCCTTATATGACGATGCTGTGAGTGCTCGTGAAATGCACGAGCTTCGATCATACGTTGATTCAGAGACGACTTACGACAATAATGCGTATACGATCACGTCGACTTATCATGGTGACTCTGAAACCCTCATCGTGTATACAACTCATCTCACTCTGTTCAAAGACATCAAACGATCTATCGAGTATTGCATGACTCAACTCAATTTATTTGTCACGATCAACAACTCAGAAATCTTCCGACAAGAGACTACTCTTTTAAGAAATGTCAGAGAATTGACGAAAGAGAAACGAGAAGAGCTCATAGCTGCGACGAACGGCAAGGTACTAGATACGAAACATTCAGATTTGATGTCATTCACACAAAGCTTTGTGTCATTGTCATCGAATGAATCTGTTAACTCAGAATCTGAGACATTGACTGACGAGCTTGCGCTGAGCACTAATACTTGTGCTCGCTCTACTCACAGAACATCAGTTGAAGCTCGAATAAATTCTTCATCTAAGATCTCATCAAATCGACTTTCGAAGAAGAAGTCGATTCGAGTCGACAGAAAGTCTGACACAGACTATGAAGGCGTACAAAAGATCTAGAAATACTGTTTTACTTTAGACTACGAAAATATACATGAGGCTAGAGAATGAGAGATCAATATGAAACTAGAGTCTCACTTAGACTTGTATAATAGAAGCTGTATCAGCACACAATCATGATGTCACATATGCTCTGTTACTTAACATTCAACTTCTTTCGCAGTCTCGTGATTCTGTCATATCATCATCAAGTGCTTTGATTCAATCTCTATTTCGAGCATGCAGACAGAAGTAGCAAGACTCACTGCAAACATTTCAGAAAATCTGCATCATCTTCATTTTTCGCTTCTGTCTTCTGTTAGCAATAATTCTTCGCATCTTCAGATATGACGACTGAGTGAAGAGAAAAAGAAAGCATGCTCTCATTCTTCTGAACGAAGCAAACGTGTATTTGAAACAACGCTCGAAGGCGAATGTCGCTCGCAACAAGCTGATCTCGATGTTTCTTCGCAAATTGAAATATTGCGATGATATCATGTTTCTCATCACAAATCGAGTTTTCAACTTCGATGACGCGATTCTCAGCAGAATTCATCTCACATTGAAATATCACGAATTAGATGCTAATGTGCGAAGCTAAATCTGAAAACATATGCTTCACAGAGTTCACACGTCTAAAGAAGAAGCGATGATGACTCGCAAAGAAATAGAATGCTTGATCATCACGAAATTCAACGATCGACAGATAGGTTTTCTATGTAGTATCTCTGAAGACTTTTTCGACTGATCAACTATTTATAAGATCAAGAACGTGATTATCATAGCTCATACTTTAGCTATCAAGAAAAATTCTCGAATGATCTAACTTTCATGTTTTGCAGACGATCAAGGCGAGCGAGAACTTCATTCGCGAATTCAACGACATGAGCGTTGTTGAGAGTTTATGTCATTGAGCTCAGACTTGATAAAATTCATTTGTTCACATGTTTTGTACTGTTGACGTTCGACTTTTGAAGAGACAGAGCGAAATCGAAGATTTGAAATAGTAAATAATGAGCTTATAATTTATCAAATCTTACACTTCACGTCTGATTGAGAAGATCTTAATTGAGCTTGTCATTTTGAGATGAATATGAGCAAGCAATCTAATATGCCGCTCATTATGTGCTCTTGCAATTGTAGAACAGAACATGTTCTAAACGATTGTCAACTGTAGCTCGACTGAGGCTGAAGACAAGCAGTGCACAAGAGCTAAGCTCTCACTGCGACGAAGAAGTCAGTCGTCGTTGAAGTGAAATCTTTACTGATCTCGTTCGAGTCTTTGTCATTCTTTTCTTTATCAGAGTCTTTCTTTCAACAGTTCAAGCAAGTCAAGACTCGATTGTGACTCGAGACTTTAGATGTTCATTGAACGATAGCGCATACACTTTCTCTTCTATCAGCAATCGAACATCAAATAACTCTGCTTTGTGAAAGCTCGCTGATTGTGTGCTCACATTTTCAAGTCACTGAAGCGAAATCGTCTCGCCAACACATCTCGTAAGACTTCAGCTGAGCTCGACTTCGATTTTCAAATGAATGTCAAATCGAAAAATGTTTTACAGATTAAGAGTGAAAAGGCTAGAGACAATAGACGAAGATCTGAGTGCGAGCAACATAGAATTGCAGAAGAGCTCACTATTTGACTGATCTTCATGTGACTCATTGATTCTAGACAGCAATTCGAAGATTACAACTCATTCTGTAAATGAATCAATCGTCGTCAGACTGTCAAATTTCGATTCAAAGCGAAAACGAAAAAGATGATCTTCTTGAGAAGTGTCTGAAGTTTAGACGAGATCGTGAAGAGAGCAATGAGCGATTAAACACGGAAAGCATCATATATGAGAGCAATTCATCTTTACTTTTCGTAGAAATGCGTAATGCTTGCGACTTGTCGATTGAATTCTCACTTATTCTTCGCGATCTGCGTACTATAACTTCAATCGAAAACCTTTTGATGACTGTACATATCTGTCATGCTCGCAGCATCAAACTTCACGCATTATATGCTTTAGACTCTCGTGTGCGTCGCAATAAAGCTGCTTCATGCTTGAGTACTCTGTCAACCAGCATTTTCGTATGACATTTTCACAAAAGAGACAATCAACGTTTGAAAGATCACGAAGCAATGATCGAACTCATTCGCGCATAAAAAGATTACATTCGTATCGTTGTCAGATCACAATTGAGTAGATAACGCAGTCAAGATGAAAAATATTGACTTGAGCAGTCAAGTCGTTATCACTGATCGCGTTGAGATTGACGTTCAACGACAACAAAGAGCATTGATCGAAATCAATCATTTTGAGCGATAGATCGTCAGCGACAAGTATATTTCGAAGCGTCATATCATCAATCAGAACTTTCAAGCTGTGAAAGTGAAGTATCGTTTTGATAATGAATAGAATTCATTCAGCTTTTCGAGATCGATCAACTGCAATCTCGCTCTCAATATAAGCTTCGAGATCATCTCGTTTGTAAAGAGCAAGCCGAATATCATCTTCTGAAATATTGATACACTCAGCGATTTCATCGCAACGTTCTACTCGCAGATAAACGACTTTCTTCGATTTCAACATTTTGCGATTTACGTCGTTAATGTATTCTTGATTCTCACGATGTTCTTCAGACATGAATGTAAGATCTCAAACTTTAGAAATTTTAATAGCATGAGAGTCATCAAGCAAGACAATCGAGTTCGTCTCAGTTTCAAGAAATGTCTCGATGTAGAAATGAAAGTGAGTTTCATTGAGCTTCAAAAACAACATGAAAGTGCTCACGAGCGCTGAAATATTGCAGATTGAAGATTGACAAAAATTCTCTTCTTTTCTCTTCAAATCACAGTGATAGACGCAAGTCTGATCATTTTCAAGACGTGATGACATTTTCAGTTGATGAGATTGATTTTGCAGCTAGTCTCTAGATGATCGACGAACTACTTGCTGCATCTCATTTTTTCGTAGTAGCATTCACTCTTGCTTCTAGCACTCTCTTCTAATCACGAAGCAGACAAGATTGAGACTCATAAGTATTTCAACATGATTAGAATTCACGTTCTAAAAGCTTTCAACTTTTCGAAAGATTCATGCACTGATCAGAATCGCTTTCGATTTTCATGATAAATCGTGACATGCTCTTTCAATTTCATTCTTTGTTTATGTACATTCTATTCGTAGTATTAATTGTTAATGCGATCTTCAAATACAGGAAAGTTGATTGATCAGCACAGCGAAAATAATTCCTGAATGTGACTTGAGAACTAACAATTAATTTCTCAAATATCACAGTATTGTTCTAGACTATATTTGATGAACAAGCGAAGTTCTTTGTTGCATTTCCCCTCACTGACATCTCTCAGTTCTCATCAAAATCAGTCTCGACAGCAATACGTCTTTTATGTCTCACAAGACTATATAGCATCTCGTCTCTACGCTCACAAAAGACGTCTAGCTGAACTCATATCAGTCTACTGATATTCTCTCGATGTGTCATCTTGATATATCGCGTCAAGAGTCAATGAGTTGTCGAAGTTGATCATCTTCTGTAACAAAGTCGTTTGATCTGACATTGAAGCAGTAAAATCAAATTGTGTCAAAAAGCGCATGCTCGCTGTGAGATCAAATGAAACATCATTAGATGATGAATGATAAGAATTGAACGTCTGATTTGCTGTGCTCAAGAGAGATGCTCTCGAATTGCTCAATTCTTTCGTCGTCAGAGACTGCAATAGTGTCTCTGCTTCACTGCTTATCACAGATGCATGATCTTGAAAGACAGACTGTTCACAGAAACGTTCAGAATAGAAATCTGATTCAACAACGTCATTACTCAATTCTTCGTCGCTAGTAACATCTGTATATGAATTCTCTTCGTATTCTTTTCCTATAGATAGTAAGTTTGATTAGCACAACGTTTTTCAAAGAAAATGAGAAAAGAGAGAAGAGATCAGTTTATTGAGCTCGTTCATATGAGTCTGATATAAAGATGACGTCGAATTTGACCGTGAATCGACTGCGTTTCTAGTTTCATCACTTGTATCTAAGTCAAATGCATTTCTCGTCTGTTGTTGTGAAGTTGTTCATGACGTGAGCACAGTTGATTCAGAATTCGATCGTTGATGTTGATGTCGTTTGAGCTCAACCTGAACATCTATGTCTAGAACTCAAATCAGAAGAGTTTGAAGAGTAGCTTATCTGCGCTTCTTATCTTTCTCAAAGAGTATACGCTCAAGCAGAGAATTTTTGTATCGCAGCAGCAAGCATTTCTCTCTTGTGACGACGTGAATTTGTTGCAGCTCTCGAATTTCTTTCCCTAAATGCTCATTCGAATTTCTCAAATGTTTGACGAGCATCGTTTGACGGTTTTTGTAAGAAGCTTGAGCTTCACGATTTTTCTGCTTGCGTGTCTCGAGAGTGTTGTACATCTTTGTGAATCATTAGTTCTAGCTCATCACAGTCTCGTAGACAATTGACTGAGATGCAGGCGAAATAAAGACAGTAAGAAATTCGTTGCATTTATTGAACTTCATCTAAGTATCGTAGTTGCATCTTCTTTCAGTCGACGATGTCGCGACAACATCAGCAGCGACTCATGTTTTCAACCGCTCGACAACGACATTCAGCGTTGAGAAATCGTTGACGAAAATGTATATAACATTCGTGAAGAGAAAGAAAAAGCGTGCGAAGATAACATCTAAAGAGGTGAACTCTGATGAGCATTTCACTAAAGACTGTATATAAAAGCCTTGTGACAGATGATATAATGAACTTTGAGCGAAAGCTTATATGTGATTTCACTCTATGAATCTATAGCTCAGAGACTTCAGAATCTCAAGAGTCTGATAGTGATATGTTCGTTTCATTGATTGATCGCAGATCGCGTCTGTTGTCGTTACGCATTTCAGAGCATACTTGACTTGAGAAAATGATTTGTTGAGAATCGAGAAGGCTTTTGACCGCTGAGCGCAGAAGGCGAGAACATGTCGCAGAAGATTCAAAATGCAGTCAGCAGTGCATGAAATGCTTGAATCATCTCTAGTCTTTGATTCTAGAGAACTTCAAAGCTTGTAGTCATAGCTTGCGATGTTGTAGAATTGAGCGACTGTGAAACATACCTTGCCATCAGAATAAGAAGATACAGGCTCGCTTAGAACGTCGATGAGAAGTTTCTTGTCAGTGATCATGCTCACAGTGCATTTAAAATGCGAAGAAGAAGATCTAGACAAGTTATTTCAAAAGAAAGTGAAATCGTTTAGCGACTGAGTGAAGTGAGCATAAAATACTTCGATATTAATTTTATGCACACTAGTGTCAATTTAATACTAAGATGTTGCTACAGTAGAAACACACGTAATCGCGCTGATCGTGAAATAGAATAGATTACGATGATCGAAGATTATCGTAACTTTACTTTAATTTCATGAATAAGTATTGAATAAAAGTTGAATCGATTCTGAGCGTAAACTCTTTGCGTAATTCGCATCAAACTCTTTTCGAAATTTCAAGATTAGCGTTTTTCAGTGCGAAAGTTTTCAAATCAATTCTGATCATCTAGAATCACTTTCTTTCTTTCGTTTCTTGTTGCAAAGCATGAGAGTACTTGACACTGAGTGTTTGTATATTGTCTTCATTCAATACTTATATCTCGCTACCAATCTGACTCTGCATCAGAATGTGCTTCACATTTTTTGCAGATTCTGTAATGTTTATCATTACACTTTTCAACAACTTGACAACGCTTTCATCGCACTCTACATTCAAACGTCTTACACTGCTAGACTTGTGCTCATTGTTGACATGTTGACAGTTATTGTTTCTATAAAACTCAGTTTCTTCTGAATTTGTCGTCATCTTGTAGAAATCGAACTGAAAAACGCTGCTCTTAGCTGTTGCGACGTGAGTAAAGCTTGTTCGAAGAAGAACTTTTACATAGATCTATCAGATGAAAACTATTCATCTCATATTGAGTCGAAAAATACTTACTGTAAAGCGATTGAAGATGCAGATTCGCTTTTCTTGCTTGTTGTCTGTTAATAAGAGAATGTTTCAGTTCTTTATATGAGACGTCATCACATCTCAGACTCTGTCTTCTCTGTAATCTTATTGATGAAAGACTGTAGATGTCTCAAAGTGATATATCTTAGACGAGTTGATTAGTGTATTCAAAGCGAGTTATGTGACATGAGCGAATCATCTTCTCTTTCGACTGAAATTTACGCGTCATGAGATGAAGCTGATGAAAATTCAGTTGATTCAATCTTGATCAAGTAGATTCTTGATCTGATCTTCAGAATCAAGACACACTTACATACACTTTCGCGTTGCCTTTGTCACTCAGCATATGTGACTAACAATCGAAAGTCTGTATTTCTCGAAAGAAACGAGAGTCAAAGTATAAGAAATTCAGCTTCATTGTGAAGATATTAAGTTCTTGACAAGATTGAGAAACTCAAAGACTACGCTAAATTCAAGCTGTTCTAGAGTAACTTACTGAAGTTAGCGTGCACGAGGGAAAGTTGACGTGCGAGTTGATCAAGCACTCATCTTTTAGTTTCTTGACGTATGTGATGAAGAATCTGATTCACATCATTGTTGAAGACTCAGAGCACTCTCTTAAGTGATCGAAAGTAAGTCTTCTTCTAACTATACTTGATTGATCAACTACTTATCTGTACAGCACGCTAATCGTCTCTGTCTTCGTATACGACAACGTTTCTTTCAATTCTTCATTATTCGAGAGTCTCAGTCTCAGCGAACGCAGTTTTCGTGAACGTGTGCAGCATTATCTACATCTGAACATCATCGCTTAGCCGTCTTCTATCATAGCAATGTCTCACAGCAAGCAGAGACTTGTGACTGTAACAGCGAAAGATTCATCGCTGAGAATGTTGTCATTAAGAGAGACAAACCTTGTGAACATGTCTTTAGAGATATCTACGAAATCAGCGTCAACAACAAAGACGACGACTCTATCTCTTTACATCAGACGAACAGTGAGAATGATCTAGACAGCGCTGACGAAGATCGTTCGAAAGATCAGAGCAATACGATCAATGACAATTCAAACAGGCAAGATCATGATTCTGAGAATGAGAATAATGATTGTGAAGATGAAGACAGTCAAGACGATGATGATGATGCAAAGCATGACGACAGCGCTGACAAAGATTGTTCGCAAGATCAAAGAAACACTAGAGACAATCAAAGCTTTCAAGATGATCACTTTATCAATAATGCAAAGCGTGACGAAGTGAACAGAATCATCAAAAAAATAGAAGAGTCTTCGAAAATGCATGAGAATTCTCTCAATGTTCTTGACAACTTACAAACTCAGCAATCATGAAATCAAATCGACTTCGTAACATCTGCACAATAAAATATTGATTCGCTATTACACGAAATCGAGAGTGATTCATTTCGAAAGATCATGCATAAACTGAGACTGCATCTGAATCTTGAAGCGAGAATTGAAAGTGAAGCTAGTTACAAAATCACTAGCAGTAATCATAATATAAGAAGATGTTGAAAATAGCGATGACAGACACGCAGTCATTAGAACTCAATAGAATAGAGGTATAAACAGACGTCGACGAAACGACCTAATTGAGTTTAGTGTCAGAAGACATTCAGTGTATAGTCACTGTCTAGTAGATAGATTTTACAATCATTCTTTTACTCGTTCAACTGAATTCATCACTGTTCACTCTATTCTTTCAATAGATTATGAGCTCAAACAGCAAGAATGCTTTCATTCATCTACGATGATGCTACGACACTGATGTAAAACGCGATCATTACTACGCGTCTCATTGAGAGGCAAATAAGAGTGTAAGAAGCGTACGCAGTATCGTCAAATGACACAGACCTTACACGATGTTGCAGAATCTTTGACCTGAGCGTTATAAATTAAGAAGAAGAGTGATTAACAGATATCACTATAAACAATTATCGAAGAGTGTAAGAAGTGTACGTAGTATCGTCGAATGACACAGTTCTTGCATTTATCGACAACTCACTACGAGTCATGAAATGACGAATGAGATCTTCACGAAGAAGAAGCTCTTAGACAAAGAGCATAACAGACACGGCAGCTTGCTACGTTCAACAAGCATCTACGTCTTGATGAGAAGACGCTCAAATCATCTGTCAACATTTGAATCAGTCTTTTGTCTCGACGAACTATCATTCGATCGACAACAGCTGAACTAGTCTAGATTTATAGACTATCGTTCAACTCGATTATGTCACTGCGTCGACAGCACGAATCGAATCTTCATCATGTACGACAATGAGAGAGCATACCTGATGAAAGAGTCTGAGTGAGAGTCAGAATACTGAGTGAGAGTCAGTATTAACGTCTTTTCATCGCTAAATGACAATATCATCGATCAGTTGACATCTGCAACTGCTCTACGATCATCAACATCAATCAGTTCACACTTTCTTTAGAACTGCCTGTTGAATTGCATTACTTTATTTTTCATTCTATCTACATGACTTCAATACGATCACTACACGATCTAAACATTGAATCACTTCGTTCATCTTACGAATTCGAGAAAGCAATCACGTCTCACTCATTCATCTTACGAAATCAAGAGAGTCTTCACATCTCACTCATTTGCTCTACGAAATCGAAAGAGCACAATATGAGAGAATTCTCAGTAGAGATGTTATTAATCATCTTTCTTTTAGAGAGTTTCTTTTTCGTCTATCACGACAAACTCGATATCTCGCTCATTATCTCTATGATTCTATAATCAATATATCTTCGTTTCTCGCACGGCAGAAAACGGGGGGAGAGAGGAAATAGAGAGTCGATGAGACTTCATAGAGAATCGAGAAGAAAGAGAATATTTCAATGAGAAAGCAGCTAGACTGTCACTCATAGATAAAAGAGAATAACTCGATGAGAGAGCAGCTAAGCTGTCATCAACAGAAAGAGAGAATAACTCGATGTGAAAGCAGCTAGACTGTCACTCATGAGAAGGAATAATTTCATGAAGGAACGAAGAATCGTCACTCATGAAGAAGCGAAGAATCATCACTCATGAAGAAGCGAAGAATCATCACTCAACGAAGAAGCGAAGAATCGTCACTCAATGCAGAAGCGAAGATTAGTGAGAGCGTTAGATCAAAGCGAAGAACAACTCAATAATGCTCGTGAGACAACATTGCGAAGCGAGTCAGACAAGAACAACATCGCGAAATGAATCAGACAAGACGACATTGCGAAATCGAGTCAGGCAAAGCAATCGAGTCAGACAAGACAACATTGCGAAGCGAAGCAGACAAGCAACATTGCGAAGCGAAGCAGACAAGATTGTTGTCACAAAAGCATCAGATCTTCTACGCTTGCAGCAGACTTTCTTCGCTCACAGCAGATCTTGTTGAACTGTCTCAAGTCGAGCTCTTTATGCTTATAGCAAGCTATCTGACAAAGCATCGTTCGATTTCTTGTGTCTACAGCAATCTTTCTAAAAGGCGTTTATCGTTAAGACTGAAGTGCATTGAGAATCGATGAACATATTCGCGCATCTTAGAAGACACTCTTGTCAAACGCTTGCAGCAAACCTTGCAGAGTCAAATGCTCACAGCAGACTTCATCAAACAGCTCATATTATCACATCTATGTCTAGAGTCATGAAGCAGTGAAAGTCATGCAGACTTAGATCTCTTCGCATTTACAACAGATCTAGTCAATATCACATGCTGTTGAGGTCGCAAATCAGTGAAAGTCAATAGATCTTGCTCGCATGCGTTGAGTGAAAGTTAAAGCGATACAACGCAAGCTCGCAATCACGTTGTTACGACACGTCAAAAGATCTGCTCTTAATGCTCTGTTCTCACAAGATTAAGAAAAAGTGAGAGTCATCAGGTTTTCTACGTTCTCGACAAATCTCATTGACTTGCTCACAGACAGATCTTCTGCAATCAGAATAGACTCTGACATTGAACATCATCAGATTGCTCGCAATCAAGCTTTTCTACATTCACGACAGATCTTGTCAAAATGTTTCACACTGAATCTTTTCTACGTCTATAGCAAGCTACATAAGAAAGCATCTGCAATCAAGACTAAGACAGTCTTTTTAAACACTTGCAGCAGACTTCGTCAAATGACTTACGTGCAGACGTTCTCTATGCCTGCAGACAGATCTCTATCGAGTTGTCTACAATCACATCGTTTATTCTCGCAATCAATCTTGCAGAGTCACTTGCAGAAGAATCTCTTCGACGATCGCGACAGAACATCTAGCAAAGATCTCATATTAAGACTAGAGAACAGTGAAAGTCATGCAATCAGACGTCTTTGACAGCTACAACGAAGCAACTAATGAAAGTCTCATGTCAAGACTAGAAGACAATGAGAGTCGTTGAATAAAGCTTTCTTGTACTCGCAAGCAAGCTCTGTCTAACTGTCTGTAAATGAACTTTCTTATCATCTACAATCAGATCTCATTTGCGTCTACAGACAGAGCTTGTCAAACGATCTGCAATTGAACTTTCAGAATCACATGCATGTTCTCTTATGACTATGACAGATCATCTAGCAACTCATCTGCGTCTGAAGCTATGAAGCAGTGAGAGCTAACAGACTATGATTATCTGCATCGAGTGAGAGTGTTGAAAATAGCGATAACAGACGCGCAGTCATTAGAACTCGGTAGAATAGAGATATAAACAGACGTCGACAAAACGATCTAATTGAGTTTAGTGTCAGAAGACATTCAGTGTATAGTCACTGTCTAGTAGATAGATTTTACAATCATTCTTTTACTCGTTCAACTGAATTCATCACTGTTCACTCTATTCTTTCAATAGAAGACATAAAAACGTCATGATGAAAGAGTCATGATTACTTCATGTTCTGCAAAGCGATCACAAGGCAAAGTCTCGCAGCTTAGATTGATACTTGCAACATGAAAAAGTTTTTTACAAGATGCGTCTACTATGCTCTGAACTCTTGCGCCTTGTTGCTCTCATATTGACAACATCAAAGTGCAAACATTTATTCTTTAATCTGTACGTGCTGATCTTCTCTACAGAATACAGATCATAAGCTTGCATTTCAAGAAATTTTCTGCGTCTTGAAATCAAACTGACTTGCTTTCAATCATCGTCAAGTTTTTCGATATTGTTGCAATTGCTGAGTCTCAGAAACAGACGAAATGAATACGTGAGTTTACGTGTAGCAACTGACCTTAGACGAGAACATCGCTGATGTGTTGAATTTGACTTTCAGCAAAGCGAGTGCATGAGATCTCTCAACTGAATCTTAGAAGCTTGAAACGAAAAGAAGTCTGACGAAACTATGATCTTGTGATATCTTCATCAGTGCTATCGACTTCAGATATAATTACTGTCACATTAGAAGATACTCGATCTGAATCTTCATCATCACGCAATTTGTTGTCACAGTATCTCACTCAAACAACTACGTACATCAGCTCTTCTGAACGAGATGACTCATCTATAGTTAATGAAGATGATACGACAATGAACGACAATGCTCATCAGAGCTTTGATCATCTTGATTCAGCATCTTCTTATCAAAGCAACGTCACGAATGAAGCTGATGAATCATTCTCGAGTCAATGCTCACGTCATGATGATCAATATATAGCTTCATCAAAAGAAAGATTAAATTCACAATGTCTTTTCATCTTTTTCAAGCCTGATGATCAAGCTTTTGATTTAGAATCTGACACGAGATCAACTGCGAACTTTTCTTATGTTTCAATCTTTCAGATTTCAATTGACGAATCTCTTGATTTAGAATCTGACATGAGATCGACTGCAAACTTTTCTTACGTTTCTATCTTTCAGATTTCAATTGACGAATCTCTTGATTTAGAATCTGACATGAAGTTGACTGCAAACTTTTCTTACGTTTCTATCTTTCAGATTTCAATTGATGAATCTCTTGATTTAGAATCTGACATGAGATTGACTGCAAACTTTTCTTACGTTTCTATCTTTCAGATTTCAATCAACAAATCTCTTGATTTAGAATCTGACATGAGATTGACTGCGAACTTTTCTTACGTTTCTGCCTATCAGATATCAATCGACAAACCTCTTGATTTAGAATCTGATACGAGATCTACTGCGAACTTTTCTTACGTTTCTACCTATATGATTTTCATTGACGAATCTCTTGATTTAGAACCTGAAATGAGGTTTGCGATGAACACTATTTCTTACGATTCTATCTATCTCTAGTCGAATCGATGAATTTCGTAGATTATCACTATAAATTGAGATAGATATCTGATAAAATATTCTGTGCTACGAAATAAATTGTGCAAGTAGCTCACTTCAATATCATCATAATAAAGTTTCTTTCTTTTTATTTACTGTCTCTAGTCTAACAGATTGATGTACTTTTCAAGCTCTTTTCATATTTCAGTCTACAGTCACAGTCTTTTCATTCTCAGTTGTCATGATAGTAGATAAATTGTCTTTTTCAATTGAAACGATGATAGAGAGTGATCGCAGATACATGACAATAGTATTGAGATGAAGCACAATGACAGAACTTTTCACAGTGATAGAATCTTCTTTTATCGATCGCGAGCACTGTCGTTGTGTGAGCTTGACGCATCAATGCATAGTCTCTTAAACACAGACATTCGCATCTTTTGCTGCACAAAGCGAATAATCTGAACACATTTTTGTTCTGACTTATAGATTTTCAGAGAATTCGAATTATTTGAATTCTTAGAATTCAGATCATCGCATTCAACCTTCGCTGCATGTATCAAACTGAAGTCAAGATTGACGTCAATGAACACAGAAATGATCTCTGTGTTGAAAGACATGATAGATTTTGTATCTTTGTGAGATACTGCAGAATGATCTAACTAGCCTTTAATTCAATTAATCATGCTCGAGAAAAAGTAGTTGAAAATCACATCTGTTGCAATTTCTCGATAGAGTAGCGTTTGCTTCTTGATGAGAATATTGCAATGAGAGACAAAGAGCAAAGTAAGACAAGCATGAGAATATGACTTGAAATTCACGTGAGCTGATGTCGATCGCGAGTTATGCAAGTAATGCGCTAGTTGATTGACTCAGACACTTTAAAATTATCGCAGAGTATCATCATCATACATCAAAGAAAAAAGAACAGGTCTCGAAATCTTGCACTGCTTTCGCTATTGTGACATCTGCAGCTTGAGCTCGCTGTAGTGACGATGAGTGATTGACACTCGTTGATTTTTGCTCGATAGAAAGATTCTGATACTTTCTCTAGCGACTGACGTCTGAAGACAAATGCATTAGTCTCAATCTCTTCAAAAGCGTGTATGATTAAAGAAAGATGTTAAGACAGATTGCAGCTTTCTATTTTCAAAGTGTAGACAATCAGACAAGCAAGCGTTGATCATGAAAGACAAAGAGATAAAGAGATTCAGACATGATAAGAATCAAACGAGATAGCAATCTCTTCTGTTCTGATCAAAGCTTCATTGCTTGAATGTCATTTAATGTGTGAACGAATGATATCAGTACGCAGAAAGATACAGTCTCGACAAAAGTGTTAATTGTTCTCTTGAATCTGAATACTATCAAAATCTTCGAATTCAATAAACTCTTCTTTCAACTCGATTCAGCACTGATCTTCTCTTGAAATCACGTCTACTTCTTGACAGGTTTCAAAAATTCTTGATCGTTAGAATAGTATTACGTTGTTGATGTTCTTCAGTCGAACTTCATTAAAATTTATGTTGAAATCAATCTTTGCACTCTAAATGAAAGAGCTTAAGTGCAGATAACTCGACTCACAAAATCAGTGAAGAGTTCGATGAGATCAGAAATGAGCTAGAAACATAAAAGTCTCTGATGAATACTCGTTATATTTTGCGTAGATGAATGCTGACAGCGATATTACTTATCGCTTATCATAGACAAAGTCACTGCTCAAAGAGAGTCAACAAATCGAAGAAGAAGAAGGTAAAAGTGTGATGTATCTTCAAAATCACAGATGAATATATCTCGAGATTGTCAAGATGCTCTTCTCATTCAACTTCATATCTTTGATAGCTATCTTTCAGCCTTTCATAATTTATCAGTGCGCGCGCTCAAGAATTGTCTTATAATCTTTCATGACGAGAAATCTAGTACGTTAGAAGCGTTCATCATCGTGATCAGATGATGATACTCACTTCTTGCCTCGATAGTAAGTCTCTTCCTTCTTTGTCTCGTCGTAAGAATTGTCAATGAGATCAACGATGACTTTATTCCCTTTACTTGAAATTTTCTCATCTTTGTCTTTCTCTAAGACCTTTCTTTTGACACTCTTTATCGATCAAGTGTGAGAATCATTACGAAAGATGATAATGAATGAAGTGACGACTCTTGATAATTCTGCGAATGTTCTTAAGAGAGAGATCTCAAACTGAGGTGAGCATGCACTTAATGTATGAGAAAAGAGAAGAGATAAGGCAAGACAAGCAGAGTGTATACAGTTTGATTCATTGACGATAATCGAAAGATGTATTGCAAAGCAAAGCAAGTCACAATTGTGTCTCATGAGATTTGAGCACTTTGCACTGAGTCAAACTTCGTTATCATTTCTAGTCTGTTCTTTCGATCTATCGTCGTTCTTGACTGATACAATTTTCATTCTCGCAGATCATTCATGAAGACATTCGTATGTTCAAAGAAGCGATAATGATGAATTTCAGATCATTTCACTTGACAGAAGAGAGTTGAAGCATCACACATGTTCAATCGCTTCGCACAACTCGTGCTTGACACACTTGCTTTCTTTACGTCTTTTTCATCAGAGTCTTTAATACTATTGAGTCTCTTGATCTAATGTCAGTCTGTTCTAATTGATCTATTTTCAGAAGAATTCTCATTGAAAAAGATGATGAACATCACGAAGCAGAGTGTCAATTCTAGTAAGCTGGTTTTAAATGATTGATGATTGAGCAAGAACAGAGATCAATAATACGAAGACAGAAAGCGACTAGTATGAATAATGTACTTACACTTCAGAAAACCTGATAGAATAAAAAGTCTCGGCAAACATCTCAGAGAATCATGCAGCATGCAACGTATCGAAATTCTTCATCTATCATAAAAACACATCAGAAACTCGAATACAATACAAAGATCAGACAGCATTCAACCTATCGAAACTCTGCGCCTTTCATCACAGCAGTAAGTATAATATCACAAGTGATGTGCAAGTGAAGCTTAATAGAAAGAAGAGCAGACGAATGAAAAGATGATAATGTGATTGTGTGACTGACAATTGACTGAGTCGAGAAAAGAGTTCTTTCTTCGCTCAACGTTTTCTTTCTATTATCATGCTGAAGCGACTATGCGTTGCTAGAAATGAACGGAAGAACATTAATCAGAATCAAATTTTCATGATAGAGAATATCTAAGAAAACAGAAAGGAAAAAGACTGTGATTAATCACTCATCATTCTCTGCGCAAGCGCATCTTTCTCAAGTCTGTGCTCGTTGCTTTTGAGTGAGAATTTCTTCAAACATCTTTCTTCATCTTGATGTTCTACTAGAGAACTCTTCACTTTGAATTCTCGATTGCAAAATTCACAATGAAATCGTTTTGAGTTCTCTCTGCTGAAAGTTGCTTTCTTGTACGTTGATTTGATTGACTGCTTTATAGAAGACGACGATAAGATACGAAGATGAAGTTGCTTAGAATTAATCGATGATGCTTTGAGCAAATTTGAGCGAGCGAAGTAAGATAATAGTTGTGCATCGTCAAGAGAAGAAGTTGAGTCTGCACATGAAGATCTATTGAAGTCGTTGAATTTAAAGTCTGATCTTTAAGAGTTATTCACTGTGAATGTAACAAGTTAGAATGAGTGCATTCATACAATACAGAAAGCTTACGTTGCTTCTGATGCTTGAGAGCAGAGCTGTTCAAGCTGTTTGACAAGCTCTGATTGAAATGCTTGAGATTAGAACTGTTCTCGAGATTTAACAAGTTCTGAATGAAAAGTGAATTTCGATGTGTATACATATTCAAAGCTAACAGTGAAGTAGAGACTGCGAAAGAATCAAAATCTCTGCTCTTTGACATGATTAAGCTTGATCTTATTCAACAATCTCAGATTGCACAGATCTTGACGATGATCTTGTATTTGTGATAAATCAAAGCTTCGAAAAAGAAACTCTTGCTTCTCTGACATGAGTTGAAGTGTGTCGAGATTGAGAACTTCGCTGATTCAACATCAACATCAGAGATCAAATCAAGACTTATTGACTTGATGAAAACTCTTTATTTTCTTTCTTTATCGAAATCAATTGACGTAAGCTGAGATAAGCTGCACGCTTACTTGACGCAGAGTGTCGTTCTGTAGAACTTGAAAGGCGTATGATGAGCAGTCATGCACTAAGCAGATCTGCCGTTGTCGTCGCTATTGCTTCACAACATTGATGAATGACGTAGATATAGTTCGAGACAGAAATCTCGAACAATGAAATGTTTCTGCTAAAGATCTTCTGAATGATCGAGTCGTTCTCAAGAGCTGAGATCTTTTGTCGTGTCTTGAAGCAAGATTGATTCAGTTCTAAGATGCTTTCGCAACTCAGACTCTTCATTCAGAATTAACCTTGATTTGAGCTAGGTTCAAGATCGTATCAACAAGCAGATCTTATTTCCATGATCATACTCGCTAGACGCTACAAATCACTAATAAATGCGAGGCAAACGTCATCAGACAACATATGTGCAATGATGATAACTTAAGAACCAGTTTACGACAAGCTAGATGCAGCTGACTACGATATCGACGACAGTTCGATTTCATATCGAAGTGACTGTCAATCTAGACAGATTGATCAGCAGTGATCATCATGCTCAATGATTGATTGTCTTACTCATAATCAAAAGTGTTATTGATCTCGACTGAATCTCTATCAGAGAGAATATTGCTGCATTGAATCAAACTCGCTAAGTCAGAAAAACGATCATTTCGATGACAGCAGAAATTTCCTAATTGTAATCTGCTTGCAGAAACTCTCATTCGTACTTTTCACTGATCTCGTCGAGAATGTGTGTATTCATCTTCGATTCTTTCAACGATGACAATAGAGTCTAATCACGAAAATAAAAAGAAGAGCGTGAAATGAATGCATCTGTGATGCTCTTTACACGTGAGGCTGGCGAAAAGTCTACTAGTAGTATGTCGTCGTAATGACTTAGCTTCTAACTACTTTCTTTATAGTTAGCACTTCAACAGCTGTGTCAAAGTGCTAACTCAAAAGGAAACGCTCATAATTTTGGGAAAATCTCAGGTCGATCAGCTAACTCAAGAGCTCATCTCGTCGTCATAGTTATGAGAATGCTGCTTCTGAAACAGAGTTCGAGAATGAAAAACAACAACAGAAATGAATTACTGAAGGAAATTTAATCAACAACGTGTCGACGAGAAGATCAGTGATAAAAGAGAGATGCTGCTACTATATTATACTCATATATTTGCATCTTCTACAAGAAGTCTGTCATCTTGTTGTCTCATTTTGCCTTGTGAACTCATTTTCTGCACTTCGTTCGACCGCGTCTTTCTTTCTTGCCTTGCTTGTCTTCTGCAGCATTATCTGCGATTCAGCATCATCTTCATTCTATCTTGATTCATGAGTCAGAATATCAAGAGTGAGATGAGAAAGCTTCTGTATATAGTTTCACTCACAGAAGTTTTCTAATGAAGAAAGCACTTACTGCAGTGATCATCACTTCGAACTCTTTCATTGCGAATGCATTAAAGCATCGATCGATTTGCTTCTTTGAGAGAAACCTGACAGTCACAAAATACTCTGACCATTTCACGTAATACACATCTTCAAATTCGATGACAATGTACAAGAAATTAAAAGGGCTGATTTCTGAGCATCGAATGATCAAAACTCTGTCGATCGATTTTCACTGCAACGAATCAAGCTTTGACAAAACGCATAGTTTCGATAACATCGATCATTGATTGCACGCTTGTCAAGATGTGATATACACTACATAGTCAACGCATGCTCATGTGAAGTTACTGAAAACTGCGTCTTCGTTAGTATGATTGCTCGAAAAACGTCATTACTAACTCACTTTCCGTCGATTTCATTGCGCTGTGAATGTTCAACAGACAATCAGACAAGACTTTAGACTGTTTGAATGTATTGCAAAAGAGAGTAGAATAGAATGTTCTTTATAGTTTGACATGCAGATATTCTAAAGAGTCTCTTTCTCTCTGAACAGAAAAATCGTCTCTGAAACTCAAGATGAAGATGATTGATTTCTTTTCTCTGTATGAAGATCTGAACCTTGTAGTTAAAACTGAAAATAAAGATTTCGCTATTCATTGCACTATCATGACATTAAGTCAGATTAATTTGTCAATCTCTTTCGTGACGCAAGATTTACAGAAAAGCTGTTCAAAATGAAAGACTATTCTTCGTATTCAAAAGAAGAATGTCAACAATTGACATTAAGACTCTTGACTTCACTCGACTTGATTTATCATCAAGATGTTTTCAACAAAGAAATGCGTTGTGAGAGACTATGCTGCTTAGATCAGAATTGACGATCAAATTATAAGATTGTACAAAGCAACAAAGCACTTGAGAGAAAAGCGCAAATCGTGACACTCTGACGATATCTTAAGATAGATACATGGTAGGTTCGACTAGTATCTTTACAGCTAGCTGCTGTAGACGCGTCGACAGCGACTAGCCTCGAATATTATTCAAATTGCTGATCATGAGAGAACTAAGTGCAATCAACATCGTTCTCATATCATGTCAGTGCATCAATTTTCGAAGATTTCATTCAAGAGAGCTAGTCAGTAAGTTTCGTCAAGTCTGTGCTCAGTCGTTCAATGCAGCAAATATAGTTCGTTTATCAAGATCGATCATGAGTACGCACTCATCTTACAGCAAAGAAAAGAAAGAATGACGAATATCATGTATCAATATACTTCTTCTATAAGAAGCGAGTTCGTTTGCCTTGTGAACAATCACTTTTCCTTTCTCTCTCATCTGCTAAATTTGTCTTCTTTGTCTCGTGCAGACTTGTCTTACACAGCGTCAACGAATGATTCGATAGATCTCATACCTTACAAGATGTCGTCAATGAATTGCTAACTGTAATAGCGATATATCAATAATGAATGAGCTTTCTCTTTCTCGTCGTCTCTCGTTGACTACGATAATCTTCTGCAGCATTGTTTAATTTAGCTCTACTGATCAAAAGAGACTTCGGCAGAAAAGTCTAAGATAACTGAACAAATAATGTCAGAAGACGAGATGACTTATATTATCAGAACACGACGAAATAGAGACAGTTATCTTCAGCAACACTACATCTCTGTAAGAAGAGAGTGGTACGATACGATGAAGATGTCTCTAGCTGAAGTTGATTCGAAAGTTCTCGATGTATGGAAAGAGTTCAAGACAACAACACTCAATTGACCTTTACATAATTTAGACATGATAGACAAGTGACAGACTGAAAAGGTCGCGAGAGAGCTTAGACAGGATGAACATGAGGCGCTGAAGGTTGAGACTGGCTGAACAAGGCTTTCTTGGCTTTCTAGCGTGTTTCCTTGCATATTTCCTACTTATCCTTGACTTCTGTAATATCACTAGGAAGCATTCACGTCTTTTACCAATTGAGACGTACATGAAACTTGAGCTAGCAGTCTACGAACGAGGATCAAGATCATACGTAACAAGAAAGGTTCGAGTCAAAACGAATTTCAATCATCTTCATTACTTACGTTGTACAACATTAGGCTCTACTTCCAGCTCATCTTCACCCCCGTTTCCACGAGACGACGCCAAACCTGATCCTAAGATCGTCGAGAATACGAACGATGTGAGTGATCGTCATGAGGGTGAACAAGGCGACACATTAGACACAAGCTAGCTGGTATCATGCATTCAGATTGGGTGTGTGAAGCATTTGATTATCAAGGCAGCGTCACCTACGAGCAGAGGGCCGCGTGAACCTAGCTCATCATTTGTTACTATTCTCAGTTCACAAATGTCGTTCGACATGAGACGATGACAAATATTGTTCCCGGACGCTCGCTCTTCTTCTTTCACCGATGTTTGCTCTTTGAATCCTCAGCTCATAGATTTACGAGGTTCGTTTGATTTATCAGGCAGCCACTATTCAAGACAGGGAGGAGTTCCTCGATCAAGTACGCCTCTCGCTCGGTCTTACAGGTCTGTTCCGTTTTCCTAAAGATTCTAGTGAATTGTCGAGTATGAATCAACGAATCAGTCAACCAGCACCTAAATACATTGTGGTAATTGAGGTTTCAAAGACGTGAAGTGATCAAGATATTGCAATGTGAGATTGGGCTAACTGAAAGATATGAGTAGAGCAGAATTAGTGTAGTACTAGCTGAACAGACCTTCGTATCCTCGACTGATCATCTCTATAGCTGCTTCTTCTTCTTGTCCTCCTTCTCGAAAGATATGAGATTTCCCAATTCTATCTCTGTGTCCGAGCTCTGCGTCTTGGAGCTCTGCCCTGTGACGATGTCTTCCCAATCCTTCAATTTTATCTTACCCTTCTTAGCTTTGAAGCTCTGCCCTTTGTCATCATCTTCCGAGTCCTCTTGCTCCTCTTCAGGTCGCCCTCGGTTGAAAGTCTTTGTACCGCCTCGTATTGTTTGTTCAACTTGTTTTGTTTCAAGCCATTTCTTGTATATTTTAGTCTGTATCTTGCCAAGGCATCAGATCATTCTATCAGCGGCTTTATGCTCTCAATGTCTTACACTTGTTCTTGTTTTTGTTTTCCCTGTTTCTTTCCCATCATTCCATATTATGCCTGTGATTGTCATTGAAGCCCTGTCGCGGAAATGATTTGGATCCAGTGGTTTGAGAGGAGTGTTCTCGTGATCTTGAATCATCTATCAAACCCCTCTGCGTCAACACATTTGCCCGCAACCTGAAGCGAACGGGGCGGAAGGCTGGGCTCCAAGGCAATCTCTGCCAGAAGTACCTCAGACGTGGTCTCCTGAATGTTGTGAACAGTACGCCTTCCCTTCCGTACCTGAACTCGAAATCTCGTTTAGCCAAGAATTGCTAACCCCAAGGACTTGAACAGGGAAGGCTCCCGCCAGCGTACGGGATCAGCTATTCGACCATAAATTAGGCGCGGCTGGATACTATCTTGATCAGGACGTTCAAGTTGACACCAAAGCCTGCTTCTTGAGGCGTCCGTCCAATGAGATGGTGCAGAAAATGGCCCGACTTGCCAGTTTGACTGCCAATTCCAATGCCCCGACCGAGTTATCGAAGAAGCAGAAAGCAGAGTTCCGTAAGCATCACAACGTCATCCGCCTCAGCAACAGGAATAAGGCTCTCACTGCCAAGCTGAAGTTGCGGGGCTACAAACTCATCAGTACCGCAAAAGGAACGCCACTGTATGATCAGAAGATGAAAGCGCAAGCCCGATTGAATTCGTGCAAAGTCAGACTGCGACATTCTATGATTGAAAAGGTTCGGAAGCGATATTTCCGAAAGGTCGATACAATCTTCTTTGACTCACAGTTCTCCGCCTCTTCGGGTCGAAAAATGCCAGTAAGTGGTGAACCTGCGGCGCGTCGTAAATACAATATTCCTGAACGAGCCGAGGTTGTGCGGTGAATATGCCAGTCAGCGGCGAACCTCACAGATGGGAAGATATTCACTCGCAGGATCAAAGGCATTGAAGCTCTGGCGGCCTTGTGTCATCGGCAAGAAACTCAGCGTCGTGGCCGACCAAAATGAAGCGTCGAACAAGAAGGATCGAAAACATCTTCAGGTGAATTGGAAGAGAACATCACGGATCCTTTTCCCATGGAGTGCAAGCCAAAGCAATGCATCTTTCGCCTGGGCGAGGAAAGCAAGCTTTACAAGGATCGAATTCGGGAATATAGTACAGCAAACAAGATGATGAATGTGGTTGAGAAGCGTTTGAAGAAGTTCGCACCAGATGATAAGGTCCCTTGTTCACATTCCGAAATGCAAAGCAGCCAAAATGGTTCTGTCAAGTGTCATGGCTTTCCAGCGTCATACTGCGGAGGTGCATAAGATATCGTTGCGTGCGTAGACTGTATTTGCTCTTCTTGTATTCCGTTTATTATTTTTCTGGGTAGCGATGGTTAAGTACTAAGCACGACTCCTGGAACCGTGAAGGCGAACAAGGGATTTTTGCCGAACATGGGAATTTTTCCGAAAAGGTGTAACGTACTTATATTGGCAAACTCGACGCTTCATGAACAGGCGAGGTGGGAGGGTTCTGCCTTCCAGCATCTCCAACTATATCGCTCTCTCCTCTACTCATCCCATTCTGCATGAATGGCACCTTCTCCAACGCATCTGCCTGCACTCTCCATATCTCTCGTCCCAACTTCACCAGTCTTGGCCCAAACTTCTTCAACAACGCCGCTATATCCTTTGTGATCTCAATGCTACTGAGTCCCACATCACCGTCAAACGTCGCCCGATGCCACAGTTTCCTATACCGCTCCAAGGCAAGTTTTGCGTTCACGTTCTGCGGCTGAATATTCGTCGCGATCATATAGAACGAAGACATGATTGCATGCGCCTTCACGGATTTGAAGAGTTTGATCTTCGCGAACATGCTGAAGGATCTGATCAGCATCACTACGTGCCAGGTCTCAAGCCTGTGCAGAAGGATTATCAAGGTCCCACCGGGTTTGATCCGTTGTAGGCCTAGTATCAGCTGTGCGTTCGTAAGCCGTGTCGGCTCGCACACCTCGCGATAGGCCTCGCGTTTCTGAGTACGCAGGACTTGCCCGTCGCAGAGCACAAGATCGTACTGCTTGCCTTCGTAGGGTCGCAGAGGCTTAAATTTTGCCGCGTCAGGGTGCTCGGTGGGTATGTTGTTCATATCCACGCCATATTCAGTAGCAAGCATCGTGATGTCCGTGAAAAGGATTTGTACGCGAGGGTCGCGTCGTCCGAAAGGAATAAGAACTCTGTGGCCGCCATCTTGATGAGGTAGGAAGACGACATCAATGCTTGCTGTGGGGTTTAGGTCAAGAACCGCGGCACTGTAGCCTTCGGGGGCTAAACACAGATCTAGCACTTGCATGCGAGAATCATTATCACCCTCGAGAGAGAGTGCAGCAGTAACGTTATTCATCTCGACATCAATTGTCTTCATCATCCCATAGAATCCCCAGCATCGTTTCGTGTCGACCGTGTCTGCTTCTTTGCGGCGTCGCTGGAAAAATGTGTCGTCAGACTTACGTTTCCATCCCTTGATTGAAGGAAAAGGTTATCTTCGTGCATTTGAGCGTGGGAAATTCTATATTACGCACCTCTTGCTGCAGCTTGTACAACCTGCCGAACTCAGGCTCGTGACCGAGGAGGTATTTCCTAATGAGCGCTTTCGGGCTGCATTCCTCTGCCGTAGTTTCGGCCGTCAAAGCATCAGGAGACGTCAGTTCTGCAGAGGTGGGCATTTTTTTCTGCAACCCCAGCCCACCTACACAACTTCGACTGCAACTTCCTACAGTGTGTCCACCTGCGGAGGAGCGGTGATGGGCGCGTAGTGGGCCTGATGGTAATGGTGCGGAAACTTGGGCGCGGTGCTGACACAAAAGATTCAGGTTCTGAGAAGGGAGGGGGAGGGGTTTTCACGTGTCAGGCTTGGACTAGGTATCCGGGCAGTTCAACGCTAGAACCAGTTGAGTGCTCGGCAATACCAGGACCAAATAGTATAACTTTTTGCTTAAAGGCGCAAGATTTTTTAAGGCTTCGCTCAAACAACACCTACATTCTCGTCTATTAAAAGAGTGGGAAATATTTTGTGCGGACCAGCGCATGAGAATCGGCGCACGCTCGCCTTCTAGGCTATAAATCACCCACAGCGTTTGGTATGCAATTGCACTTTGCAGACACGACGGTATCTTTACACTGTCTCGAGAATCTGCAAAATTCCTTCCAGCAGAATTACTGAAGGCAGCCTGCATGGTGATTTCATACGACAGGTGATGTCGTTCATTCCGCACTTCGAAAATAACGGGCATAGCTGATCTGTTTTGTTATTACAGTGTTCACACCTCTACCCCCTTTAGATTCCTCGTTGGGCCCGATAAAACAATATTCACGGTTCATTCTACACTCATAGCCCACCATTCGAAACCCCTTGGTGTCCTTGTAAATGGAAACCTGTCGGAAGCGAAGGAGGGATGTGCCCTGCTGCAAGACGTCGATGAGGGTACATTTGTCCGATTCAGTCAATACGCATACACAGGAGAGTACATTGCTGCGGATTCAGACATTCTGCCTGATTCCTTCACGATTACCTCTACGCATCTCGTTCCGAACGAAGCTTTCAATGCGCAGCCGGAGCCCGAGCCAGAACTAGATCCCGTGCGGGACTTGTTTGTTTTTGATATTAGTAATGACGGCTGGGGGTTTTCCAAGAAGGATAAAACGAAAGCGAAGGCCTGTTCAAAGAAGTCCGAGTTATGGGGAAATTTCAAGAGCAAAGCAAATTCCACCTCGAAGCCTGCTTCTCAGCCTCGGAAAAACCGCGAATCATGCGAAGATTACACTGAGGTCTTTCTCCGTCATGCTAGGCTCTATGTATTCGCTGACAAGTATGATGTTGGCGGTCTTAAAGACCTTTCTCTTCACATGCTTCAGCGGACTTTGGCCGAGTTCACTAGGCTCGAAGATTACTACGATTCACTCCGACGTCAACCAGTTACCCTTCGGGATTGATTTGTTGCCTCATTAGTAGAAAACTCAATGTCCGTGACTAAGATGTAGAACGGCCTACCGCATTCGAGTCCCCCTTTTCGTAGCTGATATAGCCGGAATCATATCGCCTACAGCACTAATTCCCCCTATAACATTTATTACCTCACCACTCATCGCCGCGCTTTGCAAGAAAGGAGATAGACCGAGTTGCGACTGACCCCATTAAAGCTTGCCATCCCGCAACTATATTTTCGGCAACTGGTGAGTATTGCGGGAGTCGCCGAAGTGAGTGCAAGAGCGAGATGCTGCCAAAGATGCCGGCTGCTTTGAATGGGTCGGCACAAATCCAGTTAGAGAAACCCAGATTGGATATGAAACGGCTGTGGTATGAATGGAGGCATGATTGTGTTACACAAGCCGCGGGGTCATTCGTATGGGGCAACTGTCTGTAGTCTAGACTGAAACAGCTTGGACAGTAATACAAGCTGCTTTAGGCTCAGGCCCATCTCATCTCTCTATATTCTTACCGAACATGAGACTGCCTGTCTTCCTCAGGAATGGTTAATCCATCTCACAGGACCATGTAAAGAGCGTGGCTCTACAATGTTTCGGATATCATGAGAAATGGCTCTGCTGCACAGTGCCTCTAGCACCCCCTACACCATATGGACACCAGTACATGAGGACCAATTCGTGAAAACGGTCCAGGAAGTATTGAATCTATCCGGGAAAGTACCAGGAGAGGTTCACGTTTATGATCAAATTACAAGCCAGGCATGTTGCGAGAGTTATCAACTTCCTCAGAGTGTTGAATACCAGCTGGCACAAGATCTAGCATTCATCGCCGCCCATGAGGAAGGTGTGCACAGTGTTTCTGCAGCAACAGTTGAAGAGACGGCTACCCAGCAAGGTCTGATATTCAACATTGCCAGCAATTCGGGCATTGGAGCATCCGTTAGAGAGACTTTTTTGGGGATTGGAAATTTTTTGGAACAATGTGCTCGAAAAGGTAATGTAGCTGCTAGTCTATCGGATCATTTGCTAAGACTCGCCGCGATATTAGAACTACGAGGATCAGAATGCACAGAAAGCATTTTCAGTTCGGTGGTACAACTATGTGAACATCGGGTAATCAGTAGGCTTAAATGCAAAGACTGGATCGCCCCAGCATACTACAGAAAAAGAGGGGATCCCATGCATAAGGATTTGAAGGATGCCGTTGACCGCCACTTGAGAAGAAAAAGGGGGCAGACTGACGAGATGATAACAATAATATCAAGGCTACAGGACTTTATAAAATTTATGACCGAACTCGATCGAGAGAACTCAGCGCCGACTTTTGGGACTCGGCTAGAAGCTCTCCGGCTAGCTGGCAAAGTCTGCGACACGCGATCATCGCTCGAAAAAGCTTTCGAACGAGCAGGCATGAAACTAGATATCGCTAGCCAGAAAGCGATCAAGGCATTCGATAAATTTGCCAACTACCAGCATATCAGTGAACGACTATCACGCATGGCAGCAAGCAGCAGCTTCCGTCATCTTTTCAAATCAGTTAACTTCAGATTCCTGAATCACTACGAGTGTCACATAGTACATGGGCGAGAGAGATATGTGCACGCTGAAGTTCAACTTGCCGTTTTCCACCGGCTGCAGAGGACTCGCCCTTCACCTAGGACAATAGGAACCACTAAGGCGGCCTGTTATCTTTGTAATCTCTTCCTTTCACTTCATCCGCAATACACAATCTCAGCAACTCATGGTGTAATTTTTGATGCCTGGACCATTCCGGACGTCATGTCGTATTCAGCAGAGGACAGGAGAGAGCTTAGGAGCATAGTACAAAATATGCAGGACACGTTGGAAGCAAGAGCTGGAGAACGGAATTGCAGGTTTTTGCAATTTCCAATTCAGAGCGGTATATATCATGTTCCAAGTCTTCCAAGTCTCGCAGGAACGGTCATTGGCCCAGCCGCTTCGGTTGTGGGTGAAAGCCTCTCCACCGTTCCAACTAATCCAAGAACTCAAGGAGCGGTTGAGATTTCCTTAGTGGGATCCCTTGCTGAAGCTGTCACCGTTCCTTTGGCAGATCACCATGCGGAGTCACCATTGGAAAAAACCATCAAAAACCCCAGTCAGCAGTCTACGGTTGCGGACGAACACTACAGCACGGACAAGAAGCCTAAGCTCCAAGAGAAATCGAGCTTCCTTCAGGAGTTCAAACTTGATAAGAATGCTGAGCACGAGAGAGGGGTAGAACCCGACGAGAACTCCGAGCCTCATACAGAAACCAAGCTAAACGGAGGCGCGGTGAACGGTGAGGTCTCTGGACCTGAAGGGAATCTCAATAGTAAACAAGGTTCGAGGGCGGATGAATTGATTCACGACATGGATTCCACCATAGGGCGTGACAGCGAACGCGTGCTCTTTACGGAACGATCGCAGATGCCCTGCGCTGTCGACACTTCTCCTGAATGTCCTAAGTCAACGAGGGAGCCAAACGGAAAGAGCACTAATATTTCACCACATGATGACGCAGATGACGGCTGTGCAGGCACTGTACATCTCTCCAGCGTCTACTTGGACCGTCTATCAAACGTATCAGTCCCAGTGGTGATAAAGCCCGATACAACTCAAGAATCATTAGGAGGAGCCAAACAAGAGGCCCAAGAATCTTCGCCAAAGCGCTCACGCAAGAAGCGCCAAAGGCGGCGTCACCGGTTCAAGAGTCACCACGGAAGTGGTCGAAAAGATTACGACATACTTAGATCGAGGCACTCAGGGTCGGGCCACTATAAGAAACCCCGAAGAAGTAAGAAACGAGGATACTTCAGCCACGGAAGCAGTAAGACAACACAACACAGCTACCGCTTCAAAAATTCAAGAAGCATGTACAGCTTTGTGCAAGGACTTTTGAGAGTGGTCCGTGGAACTAAGAGACTGTTTTGCGGATAAAGAAACCACGAGGACGAACGGGCAGGGCCACTGGGCTTTAAACGGCTGCGTGGGGTCTTTGAGGCAAGAAAAGAAAAGCACCGTTCGTAACTTGCTTAAGTTGGCATCATGGCTGGAGGTAGCACTTCGTACAAAATGTAGTAGAACATTTGAAGTCTCCACTGATCAAACCAAATAATCTCTCAACTGCTCACTTATGCTTTTGCACCTTAAGCCGCTCAACCTGAAATGTTTAGGAAGACTGAGAGTATTACAGACAGTATCCGGCTGTCCTCCCTTACCTTTAACTTGAAACAGTGCTAAGGGATTGGCGTGTTAGCTCAGCCACATTAATTTTTCGACTCCAATTTTGACTGCCTCTACCAATACCTTGGCCATCCCCTCTCTTCCCTAGTCTTTTATTCTGTTTGACTACCGGTCCCCAATCTTGACTCTGACACAGGGAGCCAAGGTGAGATAATTAGAATTGTTATATTTGATTGTAACGAAACATCGTATTAATATCTCGTAGACGAGCCGATCATATTTGACGAAAAGAACTTGAAGGATGGCGATCTCGAACTTCCTGAGCTTGAAGTCTTACAATCAGAAATTGCAGTTTAGTAACATATAAGTAAATTGGTACGCCTATCTAAAAGGGGTGATCTGCCAAGGAAGATAACTAACTAGACCTAAAATAGTAAAGCACAAGTTAAGTAAGTAAAACAAAATAATTATAGTTTTCCCCTCGGTTATGATGCGCTAGAGCTAATGACTAATGTCATCCCCTGGTGGTGTGTCGATGTAGTGGGTAGTCGGGAGAGCAGCGCTAGAGGCCACTTCAGACATGCCGGCTGAGTAATCGAAGAGCACGAACTCGACGCGAGATCTACGGGCAGGTCTTAGGAAGTCACATGCTGCAGCAGTAACTATTGCCAACCTAGAAAGATTATATATAGCAGCTTGCAATTCTTATTCTACCCCACCATTACACTTTGATGTTTGTGACCCAGAATTCGATGTCATTCACAAACCGCATTGCAATGCCTAATTTCACGTCTCTCTCACTGAAAACCGTAAAATCAAGCTTTCGATGTATCAAATTAAGGTCAAACCCATTGTCTAAAGCAATGTCACAGACCTTCTGATATCACCTCTCTGCCTAGTATCAAGAGAGCATATCACGCGACTAGATTATTACAGTTAGCGATAACGACTAGACTATTAACGAACTCGAAGTTGCCTGGCTACAGCACTTTGTTGCGCATACAAAGAATCGTAGAGTAGGCGCGTAACAGCTGCTCGTACTTAATGATCATGAGAGTCACAACTCGCTCGAGTTTCAGACGATCTGTGAGAAGAACAAAATCTATACTCTTTGTATATTGTCACATTCGTCGCATCTCTTGCAGTTGCTTGACGTTGACTGCTTCTCGTCGTTAAAGCGCGCGTACGAAGATTCGATCAGCAGTCTAATTCAGAGTCGCATCAATCATATCACGAAGCTCGAATTTCTATCAGCCTTCTACGCAGTCTATCAGCAGTCGATTACGAAGAATAATATCTGCGCAAGCTTTCAGAACGCTGATCTAGTCTCACATGATTCAGAAATGATGCTCTCTAAGCTTAATGTGAGACTTCGTACGTCTTCGTGATCGAGTTAAAAGACATTAAGATTCTTCTTCTACGTCGATTATTTAATCAGTCGATCAGCTTACTAGAGACGCTAAGCTAATCTGTCATCAGCTGATTCTACTGCATGATCAAGTCTCTACTCTTCAGACAGCAAATGAGACAGTCTCAGCGCGTAAAAATCGCAAAAGAAAGTGAATCTAGAAGAAAGACATCTTAACAAAGACAGAGAAAGAGAAGATTATTGCTCAAAAGAAGACAGTGAAGCAGCAGAAGAGCAAAAGAAGTCAAGTTGAGAAGAAATCAGATGTGAGTTGATAAACTCTTGCACGCTGCACGCGTTGCAGAAAGTCAGAGCACAACTTACGTACATGTAAGAAAGATACTGTAGATACTACTTGAACTAAAATAGCTATTATATTGATAGTATTTTGATGTGTTGACGATCTACAATCTCTCTTTTCGCTGCTTCATCATTATTTTCAATTCGCTTCAATGTACGACTGTTGATCTCAATAAAACTCACATCAATCATCATCATCATCACTAGTGCAAGATACTCACACAGTCATGTTGAACTGAAATGATCATTCTCGACTTTCTAAAGTGAGTTCTTAAACAGAAAGTCAGTGCAACAATGTTGTCTTCGAAGCAGTCGTTGTTTAACACACAGTACAGCGTCAACTTTGATATCTTGATGCAAGACTCAGAATGAATGACGTATCAAGACTTCATTATTTCTCAACTATCTCAGCTGCTAGTCTCTCTCTTCAACTCACGTATCTATATCTCGACACTAGAAATTGAACTTGACTTGAAGAGTTTACTTGAATATCTTCTCGATTGTCTGAGAGAAAAGATCAGAAGATACACTGCATTCGAGTCTAACAACTTGTTTATCACAAGATTGAAAGAATAACTTTGCTTTATCTTTGAGACGAAGTTCTCGCTGCTTTGTCTGAAAAGTCTGCTCGACATTCATCAAATTTCATTCGTTCTGAAGAACAACATAGAGAGCGATATCAATATCAATACAAGTGATGACAATGAAAAATACAACATCATTCTATTCTGTCACAGTATGTACAACATGAAGCTCAAACAAAGATTCATCGAACAGACGCTGAAAATACTTGTTGAGCAATCACAAGACGAAATGATGACGATTTTTCATCACAACAAGACTCTGCATCTCGATGACTTGATGTATCATCGAACGACTTCTTTTTCTATCGAAGTCGTTCATGTGACAAATGATGATAAGATACTAGACTGTTTTGCTTCTTTCGTCGCGAGATTTGTCATGCAGAATGTAGATGTGAACAAGACTATTCAAGTTAAGTGACGTAAGATGTGCTGCGCTTTGAGTCGTTGTACAAAAGCTCATTCAGATCATCTTTTGTTCAGCTCACTCAACGTCATGATGATCTTTACTCAACATGCGATCGCGTTATCGAAGCTGACGACGCAGATGTCATTGATGAAGAGATATCAAACGATTAAAAATCGAAAGACTCGTCTTCATCGTTTCGTTGCGATTATTAGATCAATCGAGATTTGACACGTTCAGCAGTGCGTTCAATGAGTTCTGAAGCACGAGATCGATCTGATCATCATTGACGAGAATCATAGTGATCACTGTCTCTGACTCAACGTTGTCTCGATCAACATGAGCGTCTTTGACCAAGTAAACATTCTCACGACAAGAAAGAATGAAGAAGATTTCGATTTCGATTTCAATTTCTTGATCATTGTCGAGATTGACTGCAAGACGAGAAATATCGTTCGCAAGATCATGATGACAAGCGTGACAGTATTTCTGAGAGCTCGCTCAAGCGTAGATGCAAGACTGTGACTACAAGACAACATCGAGCATCTGACTAGATTGCATGAGCTCGCATGCAACGTCATTGTCGATGTCGTTGTGATCAGCGTTGACTCTGACCAGATTCTCTGCATTGATCGTGTATCAAGCTCACATCGATCGATCAATGTTGTTCGCTTGAAAAATGAATCGAGTCTGTTATGAGCAATGAAAGACGTCGAAATCAACTTTGACATTGTGATCAGCGTGACTTTCAAGACTTATGCAACTTCAATCTACTTGACTTGAAACTGAGTGATCTCGCTAAGTGACAATCTTGAGACGCGACTCAGACTCAGTGACTTTGATAAACTTGTTGTCAGAAAGCTTCTTCAAAACTGTTTTGCAGACACGTATCTGTACTAAAATGTTGATCAGCTGCATCTTGACGTGATCATGTTTAAATCTTTCACGACTAGACGCGTCTTTGCGACACTTACGCTTACGCTCACGCTCGTAGATGCAATTTGAGAGTCGAAAGATGATTTTAAGATCATGAATGATGTTGATTTGTTCAAGATCGACATGTACATGTTTGAAATGCATGATGAGCATGATCGCGACAAAATCTTCTCATTCAAGCGATGTTCATTCTTAAAAGACATCGAAGAAGCGAATGTTGTTGATCGCTTGATAGTGATCGTTGAGACTCGTCTCTCGTCACTTTGCTATCTTCATCTGCTGCAAGATGATGAAGCGATCGACGACGTTGCGATCAATGTTACTGCTTTCGACTGTCGAGACTGAGACTTTGCCTGCGTGATAATCAATGTCTAAATTCGTGATCAAGATGACATCGAAGTTGCACAATCTGTCGTGCAATGAGTTTACAACATCATTGAAGACTTGTTGTTCTTAAGTAGCGAAGCTTACGACGTCGATCTTGAGTTGAACTCTTGAGATGTCACGCTGATGATCAAGACTTTTGAGTTGAATCGATCACGTCTGACTCATCTCAAACACAGCTTGAACTCGCGTAACGTGCTGACTTTCGTCTGCTCACTTTCGAAAGCACTCATGAAATCGAAACTTATTATTCTTGTCACGAGCGAAAGCTGCATCGACAAGAACTATTGTGTCAACGTCTGAGTCTTCATGTTCATCAGATGCACTCAGAAGAGTCTCACAACGCATGCAATCAACATTAGCGATGCAATCAAGCGTGAATACGTGATGACTATCAATGTCGATCTGAGTCGTCTGCTTTGAAATCATGTTTACAAGAAGCATCATTGATCAGCGTTGACCGCATTTTTTCAGAGACAAGTGTGACAACAATCTTGACTGTCAGAGAAGCATTTTATGAATGTGATGTACGACGTCGTAGATGTGAACGTGCTGCTAATCATCGAAATGAGAGACGAGATGCTCGTTGCAGCCTTGTCGCATTTGATGCTCGATAGCTGACTACTCAAGATTCACGTTCAGGCTAGTAAACAGACGCGACAGATTCGTCGAGAATGCAATGATGATGACAACAACAAGAACAGCAACAATAGCAGATCAAATTTGATGATCTTGAACTATTGTCTCAGTCTCATCTTCGACAATGACATAATCGAAAACGAGATGACAAAAAGATTTGTTGAACATTGTTTGTTTTTCTTCTTTCATGAGAATCTGCAGCGACTGATCAATATGATGCGCTCGATACCTGACTTTTCACGCTCGAGCGTTAAGTTTTGTCACATGCTTGACATCTTTCAGCAGTCGAGTGAGCTGACTTTGTGCATGTCTCTGCTACAAACTCACTTCATCGATGACTGAATCAAAGTCGATGCAATGATGTGTTGCAAGATCGACGACTTTGTATATGCATCGACGTTGATCTCGCGAATCAATATGCTCTTGATGCTGATTCGCGAAGCTGACAAGCTTTCTTCACTCATCGTTTCTGTTATCAAGCTCTTGTCGCATATCTTGTCTTTGTCATTCAACAATTCGAAAAAGAAGCGAATCAAGATGAAGCAAGATGTGATTCTCAGAAACGCGTCAGTGATGATGATGAACGATGTGCTTTTCGCAGAGAAGATGCTTTGTGCAATGCTACAGCTATTAGATGAAGCTGACATCGACGTCAAGAATGTCAGCATCATGATCATGATTGAGTTCTCGATTCATCATGATTGAAAACTGTTGCATCAACGTGAGTATGACAGAATCAATATTCAAAGTCTTTTGATCTTTGACGATGCTTAGAAAAGAAAGAAAAGAATCTTGAAATCTTAAATTTTTGATAAAGATATCTTGTGATAGATGTGATTCAAGCAATTTGAAACTTCTGCTCTATCGTTTCATATGCAAATTAATCAATCTCGCTGTCACGATCAGAGTCGAGAAGTGAGTCGTCAAGAATCGACTCAAGAGAAGAAAGACTTCGCACAGTCACAATTCTGACAGTCACATACTGAGCTTACCTGATTAGTGTAAGCGATCACTGAATGCATCATACTTTACTATTCAAGATGTATCTTTCAAAATGCAGAGATGATGTTTTGCAGTGTCGCTTTATCAAAAACTCTTAATATTTTGTATATTAATCACGAGCTCTAATGTAAGTCATGACGTAACGCGAAGAGATACTCTTGCACTCAAATTTGTATGTAAAGATACTTATATACTAATTTCATAACTCGTATAATAGAAGTGCTCAAGTCTCATCACTTCAAAGAATCTCATTTCATCGCTCATTCGATCAATCATAGTGTTCAATAAGTTCAGACAAGACATTCAAGACGTTCAGCTTCTGTAAGAGAACATTTCTTTCGTTCAACATGTCGTTCAAACTCTTTCTTTTTGAATGCAGATCTTATGACAAGAATTTGAGAAATTTCAGATCATGACGTTTCGCGATTCTCTTGAGAAGCTGTCACTCATTGAATTAGCCTTTTTCTTTGAAAGATATTAAGTAATATTCTTTTCTTAGTCTTGTTTTTTTGAGATGTAAGATGATGAGTGATTGCGTAGCAGACTTAATTGTAAGTATTGTCTGTTTCTAGACAGATTTAAGCTCATATGTGATTGACATCAAAGAATAGAGTTTGAATACGTAGTCTGTCATCACAAGTAAACTGCGAAGAGAGCTGCTTGAGCACAGATACTCTGTATGTTGAATTCATGATGAAAAGTGAGTATTGCAGTATTACAAGCAGTCTTGAATCATCTTAATATCATTAATGATACTCTCTGCTAACGCAGAAAGTGCTAGAAGACTTGACGAAAGATACATTCTGAATACGAAGTATAACGATTGTACTGTGAACGTCTGTCTTTGCTCTTAAAACATCAGAAAGTGAGCTTGATGAAAGTGAATTATCAGTCTTTAAGAAAGTAATATATCATTTAGCGTCGATGAGCTGATTGATGAGTTTTTCGTCTGCAATGCGTTGCAAAGATTGAAGAAATGATATCTTGAACTTAAACATGATACAGTTTATCTGTCTCTGAAAAGACTTTAAGCAATGTTTGTATGAAATGAAAGCAAAGCTAAATGATTAGAAGAAGAAAAGTCTTAACATGCTGTATCATTCAATTGATCTCTTTCTGTTCATTTATTTCATATGCTCTTCTCTTTCTAATTTCACAAGCTACTAACAATAAAGCGACTTTCTCGAAATCTCATAAAGTATATGATATATTAAAGCAGATGCACTCATAAGAACTTCTTTCATCTCTTGATGAGCAAAGAAGTTCTGCGTCTGTAGATAAAGAGTTTGTATCACGTGATCGAACTAAGAAAGTTCTTTGCTCGAGAGCAAAGAACTTTCATGTCATGTGATCTAGCATCTCTTTGCGACGAGTCTAGATCAATGTTCACTTGACTATTAGAAAAATGAGTTAGATATTACGTGATGTGATCTGAAAAATTCTTAGCTGACTATTTGTAGACTTTAAATGAGATACAAAACCTGAAACAATCTCATGTCATCATCTTCATCATCATTCTTTGAATTTCTTGTCTAATCTAAAACTAGATAGCAAGTCAAGTGCATCGTCTCTATCAGTTGATACAAGGTCAAAAAACTAATTATTCGAAATACGTAATTGACTTTCATAGAGTTAACGTAGTTTATTAGATAAGCTTTTATACTCATCATAGTTATATTCAAAAATTCATCACATTGTCATTATACTATCTTTCAATCATCATGTCAACTCAAAAACGCGGTCGTGATGTCAGTTCAGTCACTCATGAAACTATTATCTATGTCAAATACAAGAATTGATCATCTTTACACATCATACAAGCTCGTACAAGAATGTCTTTGTCAACAATCTCAGATATATGCAATCATGCTTATAAGCAGACTAAAATTCATGAAACAGAGTTTTTTCATGATGAGAACACTGCTTCTGAATCACATTCTGAAAGACTCTCAATGCTATGTCAAGAAAAGATTGATAAGATGATCAAACTGATCACATCTAGCTATGAATGAAGACGAAAATTCTGAATGAACGTTGCTTGAGAATGTAAGATCAAAGATCTTTCATGAAGCAGACTATGAATGATACTCATCTCGTTCTAAGCTTTGACTCATCGACATCATGAAATTCATACGATTGCAATGATGTAAGAATTAAGTGCATTGAGATTTCACAACAGAGAGCTGAGATCAAGTGATTTATACAGATGAAACAAGCATTATATTGAGTGAATTCAAAGATCGAAAACGCGTTACACGAAAGCAAAATAAGAAATGAAATTCTATGTGTCTTGAAAAGATCTTTAAAGAGTACTCTACATTCATGTTTTGAGAATTCATAGCTCTGAATTGAAAGAGATCTTGTTATATATATCGATCTGAGAATAAAAAGAAACGAGCTGTCTTCATAACTGCTCTTGCTGCTGCAGATGTACTACGAAAATCTTTGAATTAAACAGCTCATGCAATTCAAAGAGCAAAGCTCTTACGTCAACAAAAGAATCATGAATGAATTCTTACTTATGCTCTCACATTCTTCTTTGCTTCATGTGAACGTTCTGCACATGAAGAAATTGACTGATATTGCGATAATAAATGTATTCTTCAGTCTCTTCTCTTACTCGTCTATCAGAAATTCAAGACTTCACACACAAACAGTGCTTTATTAATGCAGAATGAAGTCTTAAATCACATCTTGCAATGAAATAGATCTTTATTAATGAAGCAAGAAGTGAATTTGTTGCTTTGATCTGATAACAGCTCTGATCTTAATCTCATAGAGCATATATGAAATCTCATAAAGAATCAAGTATCACGTCAACAATCTTTTATATAGAGTAAAATTGAATTGAAATTGATCTGATATGATGAATGAAATAAGCTGAATATAAAGAAGAATATTAATTCTCTTATAATAAAACAGAAGCATCGAGTGAATCAAGTCATTGAAAATCATGATGATAATCACTTTCATGAATAGATCTATATTATAATTCATATAATCTAACGTTTCTATGTATAATAAATGTTGTTGTCATTATATTTGAATATTTGCATGTTCATTGATTTTCGTGAATGATGCAGAATTGATATCAAAATTGACAGTATCATCTTTTACAGTACTGATCTTCACAGTGCTGACTTTGACAGTATCAATCTTTCAGTGCTGTCTCTGTCAGTGCTGTCGTCACAGCAACGTTAGCATCTTGAAGCACAATTTTCTACGATTATCACAGTCGTTCTTTCTCGAGCATCAGTCAAAAGTACTTCGTTCAGTACTGCTTCTATCAGTAATGCTTCTATCAGTCTCAGTCAAGACACGTCGAGATGATTCAGAACCTTCAACATGTTACACAGCGCAATTGCTCGATCAAGCAAGAATCTCGATGAGTCATCTACTCGAAGGGTATTACTGTCAGGAAATCAAGGCTCAGTACACAAAAAGAAAATTTATCGCATGGTAAACAAATAGTGTTACTCGCGGTCGAAACAACAAGCTTCTATTTCTAGATCAATGCAGATCTTTACAATTTCTCTCGGCTTCATTAAAATCGTCACGGCATGACATTACTTATACAGCAAAATGCATTCCATCAAGGATTTACCGGCCCATGTTTATTTCGCTTTGCAATGCGATATCAGATCCCGCAAACCTTACGGTGCCTTCGAGGACTGATTCGCAACCGAATCAGACTCCTTGTTCGACGGCTCCTTCGCCTTTGACTTGTACCGGGCTTCACGAACAACGTGGTCAAAGTCTGTGGACAGTAGGTTAACAGGCAACGGGTACGATGCTTTCTAGGCTCGAGTCAGCTCAAGATCGATGTATCGGGGTTCATACGTACGATTTCTGTTATGGTAGGAGGCCATCGTTCGTGATCGGTCGATCGATAAGTATAATACCTTCCGTTCTTGCGGATGATCAGTGCAAGGTCCGCGTGACACAATCGCGCCAGCTGATCTGCCTTCTTCACCAGATTTGACTTTCTTCTGATGAACTGCTGTGTCTTTGCTTTTGCTGCGTAAGGCATACTGTATGTTTCCGGATAACTCGAACGCGACAACACGCAACTCATCCGAGGAAACTGTCTTTATCTAAGACCGAGTGAGGGGCTGGTTCTAAAGACAAGTACTGACATATCTCTGAGCTTCCTGCTTCGCTTCTGGATCGTCTCTATTCTATCTTGCTGGTCCCTCAAGGCTCCATTTCTGACGCCCCTCCCCGCTCCATTTCTAGCCCCCCCTCCCCGCTCCATTTCTGGTTCCCCCTCCCAGCTCCACTTCTGGTCCCCGGGGAAATATTTGTGGACGGGGTTCACAGGGTTCCCCTAGATACGGTAGCCTACGAGGCACTCTGATACGGCCTTTGATTGGAGCGATGAGATAGTGCCCAAGTTTCTAAATGTGTACACTTTCTAATTTTATATACCCTTTGGACAACGTCGGCTTGACTATACATTAATGGGTCAGATATCGAAAGATCCATCTCTGGTACGTGATTTGAAGTTTCTGGATCTCAGGGCATTCAAGATGATCTGCGAAGGCTTGTGCGAGGCTATTTAGATGAAAGATTGAGTCTGTTGGAAATGAATTATCAACCAAATAAATGATACATTAGGATTAGCTTCTGCGTAGATAGATTCAACCAATGCAGTGGCCCGAGTCTCGCTTTGTTCTCGGTTGAATAATTCTGCTCAACTGTACTTTCGGGTTAGTTTTTAAGATACTACGCTACCGTAACCGGCGACTATGCAACGTTCATCCGCAACGCTTGTTTAAATCTAACCTGAAGATTTAACAGGTGCATAAGAGTATTCCTCTACACTTTGAATGATTTTCTGCTCTCAATTGCGAAGGCTGGTTCACAACGTTGGTTCTGGGGGTTGTCGCTTACAGTAGCGTGGTATCTTAAAAACTAACCCGAAAGTATATAGCCAAGGTCTCTGTGAGTTGCGGTCCACCTTCAGCCTCACAGCAAAGTCTGGCCCTCTTCTAGCCCTTCTGATTCAGTTTAGTAAGCATCACCTGCGTTATCACACTGTATGTCTGTTCTAATTGCTAGTTATGTCAAATCCATTTTCCGGTCAAATAATTCGGAAACGCTTGGTCGAAAACATCACGCTGCTATGGACATTGACCGAGGTCCCTGAGCAGCCAAAAGAGCACAAACTAAGCTGTGGAAATGACAAGGCACGACAGCTTTCCTCAGAGCGAGAAAGGCAACTTGCCGACAGCTTCGCGTTCATTTCAGCCTCCACGGACGATATGCTGAGGGTCATGGCTATCTGCGTCGAAGAAGATCCCGATAAGATGGGGATGACAATTCGTCTAGCCTCGAACACTGGAGATCTCTCACGCATTACAGAGGGTTTCAACGGTATTGCAAACGCGCTTGAAAGGGCAGCACTAAGGGGTATGGCTGGACTCGCTCAAGACAAGGGGTTTTGCTAATTCACGCATTTCCAGTAGAGTCGAGGACGGATATCAGGCAAAATGTATTCCGACAAATCGTCGTGCTAGATACCACCCGTATTTTATCCCGCCTAAGGTCCAGACACGCTGAGAGAACGAGAAAGACGGCGGGGAAGCCTGTCCTCTTAGCCTTATTGCGCAGAACAATCAACGACCCTTCAATAAACCCCCAGGGAAAAGTAGCCAAGGCCAAGGTAGCCAAAGCACGATTGGACTCGATACGACTGTCCGAGACCTTCGATAAATTCGAGGCTACTAGTGACGACCCTGCTGCTTCAAGTCTCTCACAGGATGTGCTTATGGATGTTCTTGTTCAGGCTTACGATTTTGACGCAAGCAGTCTCCAGATAGCTCTTCAGTCCTCGTTCTCTATCGATCCCACTCTGAAGAACTTCCTACCTCAGGCGATCAGCAAGCTCGGACGTTACTACTGTATTGCGTGCGATCTTGTTGATGCCGCGCGAAGCTCGAGATATACGCTCTTCGGACGCATTTCGATTAAAGCATTGAAAGAACCTGAGTTCAACACTGCCTCTATCACAGACGAACTGGCGTACTTTGATGAGACCTTACAACGGGTCACTCGCTCGTCGCATCGACGATATTGTGAGAATTATACCTCTGGGTGTCTCTCGGCAGCGCGAACGAAATTCCAGTCACGCTTGTCCAGCCGCGCCACCCCTTGGAAGATTCATGCCGAAATTCAGCTGCTGTGCTTCTACGAGCATAGCCCTGATATACCTCATCCACGGATAATCTGTTCGAGCAAGAGCGCTTGCTATCTGTGTGATCTGTTCATCAAAACCCATGGCAAGTTTCAAACCCCTCGGACACACGGGAGGCTCTACGATAAATGGATATTACCAGAATGGCCAATTAGCGAAGCTCCTGCCAATGAATATATCCTTCCAGTGGTTGAGCAATTCAACGCCGCATTGGAAGCCAAAATTCTACACACGTTGAATCGGAAACGACTTCCGTGTCGGCACCCGAATGAGAGCACTTTGCCTTTACGTGAGCCTTGGTCGTCAACTTCTACACTCTCTCGAGCATATACACGGTATTCGACTGCAGAGGCGTCAGACCATGCTTACGATGACGTCTTCGAAGACCAAGAAGAGCCTCCACCTCAGAACTCCGCGTTCGCTGATACTGGCTCTTTCAAAACCGCCTTGGAGGATAGCTTGTATACTACTCAGACACCTCCTGTCAAGCGAGACACGCCAAAGGAACAACAGCGTAATGGAGAGAGAGGAGCAATCGTGATTCCATTAAGACCAAATGCAGCCTCTCAGCGCTTGACTCGAGGTGACTGGGCGTATCACAAGCTTACCCACCCATGTGATACCTTTACTGTGCAAACAGATGTAGTAAGTCTACATGCGTCGTGGGATTACAAGGCCATGGAGGCTACACATGGTCTCTTTGCCGCCCATAATATCTGCTGGGTCCAAGTCAAATGGCTTGGTTGTGGTAGTCAGGGCACTCAAGAAGATGCAAGGTTTGGATGTATTGACCTTGATACGTTGGAAAGTAATCAAGACAAGACTGTTGAAAGCGGAACGGTGTCTGGTGCACAAGAGCTTTATCTCAAGAAAGGAGAACATTTGCTACTGATAAAGTACACATTTGAGGATCTGGGGCAAGGATAGGTTCCGTTTGAAAATAGTGGGTAGTAGAGAAAACGCAAAGTCCGGGGGAGGCGTGGGAAAGTGAAGAGAAAGAACGTATTGACAGACTTGCACCGACCACCTGAAGTCCATGCAGAATAAGAGACATGCAAGGCGACAGGATGGGAGCATTCTACGCTATGACACCAATCACGAATCCCTGCCCTAGAGTAGAAGCCAAAAGTGGGAGAAAGGCTGCGAGAGCCTAAACAGGACGGGATGTTGCCAAAGTTGTGTGCTTGGGTTCAGTGCAATTTTTGGTAGACATCCCAAATTGGCAAATATAATCCTGTTTAATCCTTGGAGGTCCCGACAAATAATCATAGTACAAACAGGCTCAGAACTCGTCGATTGGTGAACGGTGCTTACAGTCTTGGTGGGACAAATGGGAGGGTGCAGTCTCTCGAATACATATGCAGAGCAGGCGGGCCAAGCCATGTGTACCCAGCTGATTCGTGGAGCATTCGCTCGTCGCGCAGAACCAATGAAGTCAACTGATTTGAAAGGAAAAGCTATGTGCAGTAAGAACAAGCCGTAAAGATCGTCGAATCCGTCCTTAGCACGCCTAATGCCTCCTGGGTACTAAGTTGTCCGATTGGCTCTTATCGAAAGCCATCGGCACTCTTTTGCTTGTTATTCCTCGATATGCAGGACTTGAGATCACGTAGTCAATCGAGTATCACTATCTTGATAGAGAGATGAAGAGTTAGGCTTCTAGATTTGACCGGCAAAGACTCCTTGCTGCATCTGTACCTGACGTATGATGCGTTGGTCTAATCAGCTGCTGATGAAATCGCGCCCATATATGGGTGGTCATTCTATCGAGTCGCTCGCTTTATTTCCCCGCACCTTGCATCCTCATTGACTGCAGGCGTCAAATACTCGCGCCTTCGCCGACAACCAGATTATCTTGCTATCCCTATGCCATTCAGAGCTCAAGGCGCAGAAGAACGACTCGAAGACGTGTTAATCGCCTACGCAGAATGCCAAAACAGAAGAATTCCGAATACTATGCGGTCATTCGTGGTTTCTACATCACTGTTCCAACGATTTTCTCGTCTTGGTAAGTTTTGGATAGACGATGAGATCAGCGTATCCTCTGCGTACTAATAGATGGCATTGACTTCAGGGGTGATGCACACCCTTTGGTGACCGGCTTCTCGAAGCCAGATTTCCTCGGATTCAAGACTCTAGCTGATGCCGAGGATTACATGGACAGAGAGGGTGTGACGCTCTACAATTACGATATCAAATATGGTGCTGGAAAAACGAATCCGATAGATGGTCAGACTGCTTACTACGCCGTCGCGAATGGTCGTAGACCAGGAATTAAGCCATACCATCAGTAAGCTTCCAAATACCGCATACAGCCAACTCTTCTAATGCGAATAGTGGGAATGGCGGTACGGAGCCAGAGGTGGCGAACTTTCCAGGCGCTTGTTACAAGCGTTTTCGGACGCTGGCACAGGCAAAATCCTTCATATCGGATTGAATAGAAATGTTTGCTTGTGTCGCAAAAGCCAACATCAAAAGAGAGTTGTTGAATGATCATCGGCCAGAGAATATGCAGGAATGGTCTCTCCAATTCAAATTGAAGAAAGACACGGACGAAGTTGAGCATAACCTTACGAACGGCCTGGGGGGTATCAAACTGAGGAGTTCCCACTGAATCTTATATACTCAAAACCGCCCTATTCTCTTCTGAGGATTTCTTAATTGCTAGGATTGCACTTATCTCGCGAACCATATATTGGTAGGCACATCAAATTGAATGAACTCTATTCTATCACGCGCTAGAGCGGCAGTCTTCACTCGCCAACGGAGTCAGACATGGGCTCACGTAATCGGTAGTTCTCTTTCCCGTTCTTGCGGTTGTCCTTCTCGCGTCCGGTGAGAGTGTCCCTCACCTTTGTCCTTCGTTTTGGGGGGTATAATACGGTTGCCATCCGCAGCTGAGGCTGAAAACTTGGAAGCCGCGGTTTTAACGCTCATCAGTTTGGTGAACGCGGTGTCAATGGCTTTAGACATCCTACTATTCGTTAAGGACGTCTAAGTTGTGATCGAATAGGATCAGGTGTGAAGTATATAAGTATCTACTCCTCTGGCGGGTGCTCCGTCGACGAGTGCTCTCCCAGCAAAGCCCTCAACTTTTGGATATAGGGAGCTCGTTGGGGGAGGAGGATGTGCATTACAGAATTCACTTGCCAGGCTCAGGTATCCTCTACGGATAAGCATGCAATTAAAGTGGTGTGCTAAAATTTCATAATAATAACGTTAAATATTCCTGAACCGAAGGTTGTCTCAATATTTATCTTTTTCGAAAACTTGCATGTCCACATAACAGTGCTGCTCGCCTGGTCCATCACCTTGCCTTAGAGCGACCGATAACTTCCTTTTGCTCTGTAAAAAGCCCTCAAAATATCGTGCTTTTGTGTCTGGCCAAGCTTCTGGGTCCCCGTACATTTGCGATACCTTCGGGTTTCTAGGTGGTCTGCCCTTACAGCCTTTCCTTACAATGTCCATGCTCGCTTCAGTCCTTCCCAAACGTATGATCAGTAAAAATCTTTCCGTTTGTTTAGAGTTGACTTGACTGAACATAAAGCCTGCGTAGCCCTCACCGAGGGTTAGATCCCAATTTTGTGGATCGTATAACGTGAGGGATGGATGTGAACAGTAGAAATCTAAAATTTGGAGCCCTGATTTGCGTGATTTCTGCGAAAATAGAAAAGTCTGGATATTAAATCTCGGAAGTAACTCGTAAGAGTCTATACGATCATGGGCGAGCTTTGGGCGAATATAGACTTGCCGAGGCTCTAAGGATAAGGCTTCAGGCGACGAATCTTCCTTGCCATTGATTGTACTCAGGTACTTGGATAGTTGACTCCCTTCTAGAGGAATCTCACCCAGTGCTGGTCTGGCCAGTTCGTCTCGACTTAACCTGACTAGCCGGATGCATAAAGGGATATTGTCAGAGGTATCACGAGCACAGTTCAAGAGAGCCAACTCGAACCGCGAGACCTCGGAGGATCCCCCAATGTCTTTATTCAAGGCTGCGTTGACGTATAGACTGATCGCTAGGCCCCTGTTGGTCACACTCCAAGGCGGCCTATAAGGTAACGGTAACGAGACCGGCACTATATTTCCGCTTTTAGCGAAAAATTTAGGGGACTCCGCGAACATGCCCGTAAATGTATTTGGGAGACCGGAATCTGGGTCGTTCCAGGCGAAAAGAGACTCGTCATCTGTTTTCTTTGCGATTTTCTGCTGTAATCTTATAAACGCCTTCGACGCTTCTCCATAGATCGGGGTCATGTTGATATCGAAAAGACCTAGTAAACAGTATGACTGGTCTTCAGTCCGAGTCGTTTCTCGGTTTGATACCCAAGACATCTTCTGTGCTGTACTTGCGTCACGAGGGTTGACCAGGTGATTCCATTCTATACCTGTCGCGGATGAAATCTCGGACCGCAGAGTGTCTTTAGAGCCGAGCTCCTTCCATTCGCAGTCGTAGAATATCATCTTGTAGGGTGCAAGAAGCTCTTGAAGAGTCCATCCTCTTCTAAACCATTTACTGTTGTGAAACTCAGATCTCCAGTCCAGATTTGAAGAAGAGACATCAGCCAGATATACATAACAGACGGTAGCACGTTCGTACCAACGAAACATCGAATTGATCGCTTCCGAAAGCTCGGCGCTACTGGTTTTGTCGATGCAACAAGTATCAATCCAGACATACTCGTAACCTTGACTTTGTGCCAGGCTGCAACATTTCAGGATCTTGTGGTATCCGGCTAATGCTTTTGACTCGGACTTATCCATATCTTGAAAAGAAACCTCGGATTCATTGTCATACCATGTATGAGATAAAATTGCGTATTCTTGGATCTCGTCATCCCAGCGATGGGAGAATTTGATAATAGCGGTATCGGTATGGAGGAGTCGCATTTTAGTTGGACGGCTGGTCGTCCGTACCGCTGTCAATTATTTGGCACAATTGAACTGAAGCAAATTGCCGCCCGGCTCCTTGGCCATCTTAAAAGAGATCGGCTCGCAAACTGCAACACACTCGTATTTATCCACTCTCTTTTTCAAAGCTTACTGAGCTCCCAGCTGCCCAGTTATTCATAATGGTTTTTCAAGGTTGATACTGTAGGTCGTGTGCAGAACGTCGTAGATTGAGGGAGGTTCGAGTAGGGATCTAAAGCGAGCAGGAGACTCTGAGGGAGCAGGATCTGTGAGCGCGTAGGATTACAAAGTTTGATAGAGTGGGATTATTAAGGGAGTAAGAGTTGGACTAAATCCCCCAGGCTTTCACACCGCAGGGGCTTTTGTGGCGCAAGGGATGCTTATGCCGCAGGGACTCTTATGTGCAGTTGCGGAGACTAGGGTAACGCGCAGACAATTGTCTCGAGACCAATAATGTCTTGAGACTAGTGTCTTTAGACGAGGAGTGTCTGCGGACAAGTGTTGTCTAGAGACACTATTCTCAAGACACTATTGGTCTGAAGACCGTTGTCTGCGGACAAGTGTTGTCCGCAGACACTTCTTGTCTGAAGACACCAGTCTTAAGACATTATACGTCTGGAAACGGTCGTACAGTGAAAGGCAGTACAGTGAAAGGCAGCACTGCAAAAGCCAGCACAGTGAAAGGCAGTACCGCAATAGCCAGTACTGTGAAAGGCAGCACTATAAAAGCCAGTACTGTGAAAGGCAAGTCCCCCCTCAGGCTCTATGACTCATATTCTCGGCGCAGTCATGTTCATATCCTAGCTGAAACGAGTCTGACGTCAAACTTAGAACTCACATTCTAGAAGCTTCTCAACCTCCATTTATCTTGTATATGTTCCGCTCAGAAGCAAGCCGCGCGCTTTAAGAGTTAAACATGACCTACGTTACACCTTCAACATTCTATATTACTGGCTTTTACCGTGCTACTTTCCCCGGTACCGCCTTTCACGATACTAGCTCTTGCAGTGCGGCCTTTCATGTCTTGGCTTTCGCTGCGCTTTTATAAGGCTGTCTATACCAGTGCTAGCTTCATTCTCTTGCTATTTATATATTGAAAGTTTCATGTGATTGACGGTCAAAACAGAAGCCTTATTTTCAGGGTCAAACGAATGCTCACTTCCTTTCCCATCTTTCTGCTTCTGTACTGCCTTTTACCGCAAGCCGGTACCTGTAGTTCCTGGTTCCAGCGTTCTAGGGCGAGTGTCAGCCTTACCGAAGCGGGAATGGTCTATGACATCGAGTGATGACTAGTCACTAAGGATTACGAAGCTGAAAGGAACAGCTTATGACTGGTCACACTGTCTGATAGCTTCTGTGCAAATTGCAGCCAATCAACAGTTGCCATCTGGCGACCGGTCTCGATTGAAACCAGTCATTGATTTTTGGCTCCCGACAAGTCAGCTTATAGGCCTTGAACGCCTTCAAGTTCTTACTCGCTCAAACATTCTCATTATTCAGACTCTAGTCCTGCTCATTTGATTTAAAACGCTGCGAAGAAAGTAGATAACACACTCTAATCATGCTCTATGTTCTCATGAACTCTCCTGAGATAAAACAGTTCCGTTACGATTTGTGATGCTACTCTCTTCTTCGCTTTTGCTTCCTGACCTTGCGCTGTATACATTCGTAAGAAGAAACGCAGAGGTTTACTAGCGAAGTAAAATCTCTAAGATCGTGCAGAATCTCAACGACCTTGAGCCTAGACAAGAAATTACCTTATTTTCGAAAACGATCGCAACTTTCTTATCTGTCGCCAATAAGAAAAGTTCTAGCGAAACGACTCGTTATACAATCGATCTTAGTGTATTTGAGATTGAACTAAATGACTTTTATAGAGTAAGTTTTACAAGTATCAAAGTTCATTTTAAACGTAAGACGTGAAAAGCTATAAACAATTTAATATCTAATTCAATTTGTAAATTATAATTTAACTAATCAATTTCAATCTCATCTCGATTCGTCGAATGTATACTTAATCGACACGATATCTTCTTCTCGCCTCAGGTGAAGTTCTGTCGAAGTACATGTAGCGTCAAGATAGAATTTCATTTCGATGTCATAGCTTAAGCCTTTCGCGTTAATCGCTTGCGAGTTAACGTTTCTGATCTCGATGCCTTGAAGTCATTTGACTCATATCAAACAGCGACTACTAAAATTAGAGACTATGTCTGAATTGAAAGACGCAGTGATGTCACTTGACAAGTGCAGATTGAGACGAGTGATGCTGACGTTGATAGATATGTTTGAATATGAGAGTGAGCGTCGAATGAATTCATCTTCGATTAATTCGTGATGCGATTTTGATGATGCTGTAGAAGAAAAGCTCAGGAGTGAAAGAAAAGATGTGATAGAGATATTTGTAGATGCGTCTCGTGATGAGAGTTCTCTTGTGATCATAGATGCTTGAACTGATGAATGAAGAGTTGAAGTGCTTGATAAAATGAACGATGTTGCATCAGTTAGAAGTTCGCCTTGTAAAGATACTTCGAATAATAATGAATCTGAGCTCGTCAAGTCTAAAGAAGCAGAATCTTTCGAGAAGATCGAAAAATTGAGTATAACTCTATCAGATAACTGCTCTCGAATTAGTGTCAAGCGAAGATCAGTTGATAATTAGAAAACTGAGAGCAGTATCTGATTGATACGAGATAAAGATCTGATCAGAGTACTCTCATTTGAGTGATCAGCTTGTACTGACTCTCTATCTGAAGCTACTCTGACCTTGACTTTCAGAATATCACTGAAATTTCTCAGAAGAACATCAAAGTCGCGTCAACGCATCTCTGATAGTAATATGTGTCACTCTGACAGAGTTCATCTGTGATAAAGATGATCATGAGTTCTAGAAACGTGATATTGATCGTGAAGTCTGAAGAAAAGATCACAAAGATAGCATGCACTCTTGCTGAAACTGATTGTTCTTGATTGTATTCTTTTCAAATTCAGCTCGTAGAAGAAGAGAAGCTGAATCTCTGCATGCACTTTGACAGATTTATAATAATCTGCGATGATCACATGAAACTCGTCAAGTATGACTTGAATAGACTTTCTCAAACATTTCTCTAGCGAGAACTTAAGTGATCTTGATTGCACAGCACTTTCAGATCGAAGTATGTTTTGAAGTGCTGTAAGAGAATCAACATTCTTATCTACATGTGAAGATTGAAAGAAACGCAGAATTGAAGAAGTCTCAATTGTAATGCTGTTGAATATAAAGTACTTCTCGCTTTGAGCGACGCAAACAAGCTCGTAGCTGATTGAATAGTATCGATCAAGCTTTTTCACAGCTTCAGAAAGAAATGTTTTGAGCTCAGAATTTAGTCTTTTCGAGAAATTGAGTGTCAAATTAAGCTTCGTTTGTGAAGACAAATCATGCATTTGAGTTATCAACTTTATAATCACATCTTGTATCTTGAAAGATGCTGCAGAATGCTCTTGAATGTCTTCTAATTTCATGAACAAAGCTTTGAGAATCTTTATCTTTGTTAGAATGTTTGTCAATTGCACAACTGTGATATTTGAACTGAACTCTATAAATTGATCTTGTATAACAGTATTCAGCAACGTGATTAGCGCAGACTTGTTCTTGTTTCTCGAGGTTTTCTTAGCATGTCTTGATCGTAGTCAAGATAGAATATGATAATAATCTAAAGTGACTATGCATCGAAAAAGAGTCTTCGTATCATCATCTTTGCTATTCGCTAGAACATCATCAGTTTACTATAATCATGTTTAATCAAATGTAAAGTGTACATCTCTTGACACTGCTTGTTTCAAGATTTTTGTCATAAGCTTGAATTCAAGCACTATCTCATCAATGTCATCATTGTTTGAAGTCAATTGAATTGTACAGCTGCGACGATCACGAGCTTTCTCAAGGCAGATTGTCGTGACTCTAGTCGAGTTATGTGTAGTAGCTGACAAGAACATCAAATTCTTTACAATCTGTTTTTCACACTGAAAGAGTAGTTGATATATGCTCGAGAGAACTGAAAGTGCTTTTGATGACTGATTGTCTTTTGAACTTTCGAAACATTCGTTCAGCATGTATAGAAGAGTGATTGTCTTCATCAGACTTTTGTGAGATGTGTCTCTAAACATTACATTGTTCATGATGACATTGTATTTCTGCGTATTCAAGATTTCGTTTACGAAAGCTTGCAAAAGTCGAAGATTAGAATTCTTTGAAAATAGAGTCTGACTTGATAGAGCTACAATGTTTGAATTGTCTGAAGCATTCTTTGTCAGCTTCTATCAAGATATGAAAATCTGATGTGACTTTACCTATAGTTGATTGCTTCGACGATGAACTCAAGCTCAAAATGACTACGAACTCTGATTGCACTTGTAGCTGTTGTCATCTACGTTCGATACGCTTCTGCGATGCATATTATGTCGCAAGCAGATCTTGTCTATTCATAGTCGAGATCGAGCTAAGAAATTAGTAGCTGTATCGCTGCTCAATCGACGTGAGAACTTTTGTCAAGAATTTCACAGCTTTCTGCATAAGCTAAAAACTTTAGAAAGAAACTATAAATGTTGTCTGAGTGCGTGCAGCAATGTGAAAGCAAGTATAAAGACTTGATAATAGTCTTTATTTAAAATGATAATAGAACTTTTCTTTCTGTGATCGTATGATCTTGAAAATCATACGATTTTTCTTCTTTCTGTTTTCGTATGATCTAAAAGATTATACGACTTTTCTACTTCTTTTATCGTACGATCTAAAAAATCATACGATCTGAAAATTTACACGATTTTCCTTGTTTCTGATTATCGTTCGATCTAAGAAATTATACGATTTTTCCTCTTTCTATTATTCTATGATCTTGAAAATCATACGATTTTCCTTCTTTCTGTTTTCGTAAGATCTAAAAAATCGTACGACTTTTCTACTTCTGTTATCATATTATCTAAGAAATCATAAGATTCTTCTTCTTTCTTCTATTCTATGAACTAAGAAATTATACGACTTTCATTCTTTCTGTTATCGTATAATCTATGAAATTATACGATTTTCCTTCAAGCTTAGAGATCGTCTTGATCATTCTTAGAAGTCAGTTCAATTAATTAATAAAATGAGTTCTATTCTTTGTAGAAGATAAACAGTAATATTTTCGTTCTTTCAACATTTCTTTCGCTTGATCTACGATGTACACAGTTCGCATCATCGCTGACATTTTATTTCAGTTCGTTTTCTATGCTGAAAATCAGACAGCATGCTATATGCAACAAAAGCGAAGTCTTAACAATTTATCAAAAGAAAATCAAATCTCGTAAAGAAAGCAGATCAGCTGATACAATTGTGTCACGCGAATCTTGCACTGATTATTCGCAAGAATGACAGATATTATACATATTGATCAATCGAACACGATCAATGATCTTCTACGATTACAGATGTTGTATGTATTGAACCTGATAGATATATTCATCTTGCGCTGAATCAATCTTAGAAAGAATCGTATTCTTTGTCAGTGAATCTGCTTTCTTGAAACTTTGACAATTGCAATCATAAAAGTCAGCAAAGATCAAAGAAGTCATCGACAATGACGTTGAAAGTGACGAGACTTGAGTCTTTGCAGAATTGATAGACGATGCGAGATTTTATACTGCATAGTATATTCAAGTCGAAGAAAGGCAATTGCATGAGAGATGAATCAAGTCTCTATCTCAACAAAGAAGACAGTCTGAATCGCAGCCTACTGTACAAGATATCTTTATCATGATGATTGATTACGTATGCGCATGTCAATGTAGAAGACGTCTGAAGTGCATATAAACTAGCAAAGAAGAACATGCAGATGTGAAATATGCATGACTATATCTATCAGCAGTCATCTTCTCACTCGCATATCTAAACTTCTCAAACCGTCAGTCGCGAATAGTCGTTCAAGCGAGCAGAATCATGATATTTCGAACTCTCTTGACAGTCGAGATGAGCTATAATTAGTCAGATCTTGATGAACGAGTCGAGTCTTAAATATTTATCTCGCTTCATATGATCAGCTCTGTCTTAAAAGTCTCGTTATGATCTCTACTTATAAAAATCATTATCTGAGTAAAGTTTAGACTCAATGCAGATTCGATATAAGAAGCAGAATGACTTTTAAGCAAGATTGATGATTCTGTCGTAGCGATGACAAACATAAGAGCATGCGTCATAAAATTAAAGACGTGTTTGAGCACAAGAAAAATATGATTACATCACAAGAAGAGTCTCAAGTGACACAGTCTGACGAAGACTCTAGCGTACATCAGTCAAGAGTTGTGATCTAGTCAAATTCTAATATTTACACAGAATGACTTGAAATTGTTGCAACCTTCAAAGTTGAAGATGTCGTCAGAGAATTTGCTTAATCATCAAGAGTCAACATTCGTCACAGATCAAGAACAACGTTCATCGTCAATTCAGCACGATCATAACAATGATGTGATCGCTATTAAAGATGCAAAGAAGTCAAAAGATTTGTGACTATAAACATATGAGACATTGAAACTTTGAGAATTGAATTTGATGACAGCTTATAAGCGTATGTTGATTTCTATCACTATCAATCTCGCAGATTCTTCTTCAAGCTCTGAGCTTATTGAGACAATTGTCAAATCAAAGTTACAAAATCACGAAGTCAATCAGTTGATTATCAATCTTGGTACAAAATCTGTCAAAGCGCGAGAACAGAGTGAAAAGATCATCAAATTCATTCTCTGATTCAATCAAAGTCGCGATCGCAATCATTGCATTCAGCTGAACAAGTATGAGCTGTTGAGATCAAATGTTGTTGCAAAGTAGATTCACTGTCAAACAAATAATCGCAGCTATCGCAATCATAAGAAGCAGCGTAAGCAGAAAAAACAAGATGCTGCTGAAGTGATCTTAGTCAGTTGAAATCGAGTGAAGACGAACTTGAGCAGAAGTTACAAAGCAAGATCTAAAATGATTTAGCTTATAGTTTTAGCGAGTGCAACAAAGATGCTATGCTCACTATCGTATTTTAGAATAATGCAACGCTTGAGTTAACACAGTAGCGCTTGATAGTCTACATCATATGACTGCAAAGAATTCATTTGATGTCTTGCATATTAGTCTGAACGAGTATGCTCTTAGTCTATGAGGCTGATGATTATTTAATGCTAATGTTTTCAGCTGTTTTGACTTCTCGAAGTACTCGAACCTTATTATTCGCTGTGAGACTCAGAAGTTCAAAGTTCACAAGATAGTTGTATGCGATTAATCAAAATACTTCTTCAACATATGTGATGACGACTGAAAGATACGTTTGAGAACAGAATATCTTGACTTCATGATTACTGATATCGCGCACAATATTAATTTATGATCACTAGAAAGCGATCAATGACATAATAGAGCTCAAAGAAGACAATGTTCGCGCTGTTGAAGCAATGCTTCGATTTATGTACACATTCGATTATGACGATAGCGACAATGATCATGAACGAATCTCACTCATGTTCTTCAACGTGAAAGTGTATAGCACTGCGAAAAAATATGATAATTTGACTCTGAAACTACGAGCGAAGAAAAAGTTCAACAAAGCTGTGAGAACTTGCTGAGACATGAACGACTTCGCTCATTGTATCACTGAGATCTACAGCTCGACATCTTCAACAGATCAAGTTCTTCGTGACACAGTTGTTGAGATCGCTTATGAGCATATCAAAGCACTTTTAGAGAAGAATAATTTTCGAAGTGTACTTGAGAAAACTGCTGAATTCGCGACTGATGTCATTCAGCTTATGACTCAAAGCAACAACTCATTTCTCAAAGAATACAATTGTTCAAATTGTGAGAATCTTTGAAAGACAATGCTTTCATCTGAGAGTACGTACTATTGTATTCATTGTGATCATGACGATACACACTGAGATAATTATGTTATGAAATAAGACTCACTGAGAAAACTTAATTAATAATATATCATAATCAAAACACGTTTTGTATATCACTACATAAATGAGAGCAGTCAAAGTTGAATTATAAATTTGAGAGAGCGCTGAAACTCGCATTCTACTAGTACATATTGAGGCAGAAACTGCAGATATACACAGAGTCAGTACATCTTGAAGCTCTATGACTAAGTCGCTGACATTTAAGACAACTATGCGATTCTGACTTTCAAACGTATTTTCTGATGTATGTCATCAGATTAGAGATGTTCATAAATTCTTTCAATGATAGTCTTTGTGCATTCTGAAGCGAAATTTTGAGTTTTTATGTACGAGACGTATCGACTGTAGATCGTGACGAGAAACTTTTCAATCGCGCAAGCAAAGACATGAAAGAATGAATAACAGCTCTTTCATCTGTCGAAGTACAGATGATGTTCGCTAATGTTGAGAAATCTAGTGATACATTAAAGAAGAAGACAGAAAATATCGACAATCTAGCGTCGATGTAAACAAAAATAGTAATGCTCAGAGAAACAGAGCAATACAACACATTGATAATAGCAGAGAAAAACTAAATAAGTTAAGCTCGATATGAGATCGAAGCTTTTGAGAGAATAAAGTGATTGAAGAGTGTACGATGATCTCTGAAGAAGTTAAGAGACATCTGATCTGTTCGCGACAGCGATTAACGATTAAGTGAGTGTTTTATGCATCAACTTCGCATGATTCTGTAGATGCATTTTGCTTTTCAGATCAACGTCGCATCTCGAATGAGAGCATGCGATCGACTGATCGTTCGAATGATGACGAAGATGCTTTCAATGAAAGTGCTTTTTCAGATTGTCATGACTGCGAAAGAACTTCAAGCGTGTCTCTGTTGACAGTTCTTCACAATCGAGGCAGAAAATACATTGAGTGAGCTTGCATTTGATTGAAATGACGTTCGAAAGACTCGACGTCTGAAAGACGAATGACGACGTCAGATCTCATTCGAGCTTGATATTCGCAAAGAAGAGTTTTTAACAACGAAAATGACGACTTTTCTGCAAGCTGCAAAGAACTGTCAAGACGTTGATGACTTTCACTCGTCGTTTGCACTCTTCTTTCGAAGATGAAGTGATGAAGACGAAGAGCGTGTCAATGACTCTGACGCGTTCAACAAAGACGTAAGCTTCTGCGTTTATCGTCTTCTCAGCAACAATCGACAGTTCTTTCAGTTGTTGTTGAATATCAATCATCGACTGCTCTCTTTTGTATCTGACTTTGATCTCTTTCAAGAGAGATTTCTCGAGTTGTCGTTTTTGATTGCAATGAGCGCGATAGACTTTCTGATACTTCTCGTGTATGAACGTGCTCTTGATGCTGACGATGAATCTTTTTTAGTCTTGAAAGACTTTCTTCAGTAATCTCAGCTTTCGACGTAAAAGTCTCATCTCAGAGTGATGATTGACTTTCGCTTTTTGAGCGACTTCAAGTTTTCAAGATCGTCGTCGATCAATTGTGCGACTCATTTCACTGACGACTTTCATCAAGATCGTTTGTGACTCTAAGTCGTGATACGCTGCCTGAGTGTCGATCGTGATATATCTCGAGAGATAGCTCTTCTGAAAGACGATGAAGTTGTGATGTTGCAGAATCAGATTTCGTTGCGACTCACTGATGAAGTCTGTACACTCGTTAACTGAGAGCTCAACGAAAGATCAACGAAAGATCATGTCACTCACTGCTGTTGTCAAGAGTCTCGTCATTGTTGCGTTGAAAGATATATGAATCGATCGAAAGCTTCATGTCAATGACACTTTCAAGCTTAATCATCTGAGAGCGAAGAGTGCTATCTGTCAGAGCTTTCTTGTTTGAAATTCTCACTTCGTTCAAAATGCTTTTGCATCGACGAAACAGAGAAACAGATTGCATCTTCTTCTTGATAGACAGTTCTAGCTGATGCTGTTTGAAGAGAACTCGAAGATGAAAGAATTCTTCGACGAAAATCAGTTCGAGCACGACGAAGACTTGATCGACGAAGATCAAAGTCAGCATGATTATGTGAGAACAGAGTAGTAAGCATGACTCGTTTGACACGTCAGAAATATCAAACTCGTTTCTGCGACAATCATTAGTCAACACGTCAAGTCGTTGCATGACAGCAAAGAAGTATGAAAGAAGATACTTACAAGTCTTTCTCGTCAAGATAGTCTTTCGTATACTTGTATGCAATTTTCACTAATACTTGAGATCATTCTTCTTCTTGAGAATTCGAAAGCAAAGTGATCTTGACGTGTTCATAGCAGATCGCTAAGAGAGCGACAGATCAATTACTCGTAATCTCTGTCAGCTGCATGATCAAGATCAGCTGCACGCGATGTCGCTCGTGATTGAAATTCATCTCGATGAAGAGATACAGCATCTTGAGAAGCTCAAACTCATTCTCGACTCGCATGATCAACTTCTTCTTCTTCTTCGTACATAGCTCATGTTTGATAGTCAGTCGCTGTCTCACCTGCTGCTTGTTAGCAAAGACAGATGTGAGAAGATGCTCGTCTACTTCGTGCATCTGACTCTTGACGAGCGAATCAATCTTCAGATAGCTCGTCTTCTTCTTTCGCATCAGGCAAAACACATTTTAATATGTTTGCAGAGTGCTGATCGCATTCACGATATTCTTTCAACTGAAGAGTACTCAGTCAAAGAAGACGTAGAGAACGTTGATAGAAATCTTCTTGAGAGTCGTAAGAAAGTCTTTTTCAGTGAATTTGCAGTATCTGTCAGACATTCATCAGATCTCGTCAGTTCACTGATTGATAGCAGAAAAGATCTTCTTACTTGCATCAAAGATTCTTGATTCAGCTCTGCAAATTCTCGCTGCTGTTTGCATAGACTCGTTGAGTGAGAGTCAAGACGTTCAACTCTTTTTTCATCTGCTTATAATATTTCGTCAAGTGTTTTCTCGTATGTTTCATGACTTCGTCATATCTTCGAGAAGTCATAAGCTCGACATGCGTGAGCAATATGTGATCGAGAAAAATGTTCAAAGACAAGAACAGAGCTGTGAGAGTGATTTGAAAGAGAAAGAGACGAGAGATAAAGTTACAAGAAGAACAAGATCATCAGAAATGATTGAACAAGAAGAATGACTGAGCATCAGAAGTCAGTTCTGAAGACAAAGAGAGAAAGAGAAAGAGACGAGAGATAGAGTTACAAGAAGAACAAGATCATCAGAAATGATTAAACAAGAAGAATGATTGAGCACAGAAGTCAGTTCTGAAGACAAAGAGAGAAAGAGAAAGAGAGACGAGAATATTATATATGTAGCGTTGCACGAAAGAGAGATGAAAGACTGAATCAAAGCGTCTTGCAAGATGCAGAAATGAAAAGAAGCATGATTGTGAAAGATGCAGATTGCAAGATGCAAGATGATCTAGTGAGAATGTGATGCTGAGAAGAAGCGATAGAGCGATGAGAGACATCTGGTCAAAAGACTGTCAAAAGCAGCGTTTGAATCTGTTGAAAACAACAATCTTTGCGTCATCTTCTCATTAATTTTTATTATTAATGATTAAAAACACATTGCAAACAAAACATCAGTAAAAAAGATTTAAAATGCTTTGAATTATAAATATAAAAAGAAGTTATAAATTATTGAAAAATAATATTTAATAAATTTCATTAATTATAAAATGTTGATGAATATTTTTATTAAAAAGACATGAATACATTTTGTCAAGTTAACTTGAAAAATCATTGTAATACAGAAAAACATAAGTAATTTATTTAAATTAAAATGTCACTTTCAAGTTTTACTTCAATCATTATCAAATAAATATATAATCATTTGAAATATTATTAATGTGCAGAATAAGTTAAATATCAAGAAAAAACTTTAAAAGTTGTTGAGAAGTGCAATGACAGACTTGTTTCTAGCAGCTTATTGTGATAGCTCTGAATTCAGTCTGAATTCAGTCAGACTTGTTTCTAGCAGCTCTCTTTAAACTAGCGTCAGAGATAAAGTTGTGTGTCGCAGCTTTGTCATGCGTGACAGTATATAAATAGAGCAGTCTGTGACTTCTCTTCACAATCTAGAAAGATTTCATCATATGTGATACTGTTCGCTCTATTCTTTTAATAGATTATGAGCTCAATTAGCAAGAAGCTTTCAACGTAATTAGATCAAAACACTCTAAGCATTTAATGCTCAGCAACTCGATACGAAATCTATTCAAATGAGCAATCAGCGATCACTTACTATGCGTCTCACAAGAAGACAAATAAGTACACTGACTTAGAGAAGTTCAGTGAAATTCGACAGCTTACTACGCATCTCATGAGAAGATAAATAAGCACTCACATCAAGTCGACAGTCTACTACGAGTTCTCAAAAAAGCGAACAAATAGACACACTTGATCGCGTCAAAGAATGCATAAACTTTCATCATCATTGACGAGATTAAATTCTTTTCACTTCACTCGTCAATCTATCTAATATCTTTATTTTTTTTCTTCGATTCTAACAACAAGCTGAGTCTACATTGCATGTCATGAACTTCAACGACTTCTTCGTCAAACGACGATCTGTCTTCATTCTCACTTGCAAGAACTGCGATCAATGATTTTCTCTCATGAAGAGATGACTCATTGAGAAAGACTTGTGATTCGTTATTGAAGACAAGTCTGACTCAAACACACTCAACAGCATCATCAGCATCATCAGCGAAATTCAATCTCTCGACTTTGAAAGTCAAAAGATTGATGCAAAAGCTCATTACTGACTGATCATCTGCATCATTATCAATGATCAAGAACACACTGCAGACAAGATGTCAGCAAAAGAGATTTGAGATGCTCTGAGCTATAAATATAAAGAGAAGCTACAAATCACTGAGAGACAATATCTGACGAACTTCATTGACTACAGAATGTTGACGAATATCTTCATTGAAAAGACATGAACACATCTCGTCAAGTTGACTTGAAAGATCGTTGCAACACAGAAAGACATGAGTGATTTATTCAAGTCAGAACGTTGCTTTCAAGTCTTACTTCAATTGCTGTCAGATGAATATACAATTATTCAAAATGTCATTGATGCGCAGAATAAGTCAGACGTCGAGAAGAAACTTCAAAAGCTACAAGAGAAGAAAGCATAATTGAAGACAACAGAGACTGCGCTATGAGTCAAGCGAAGAAACGAACGCGAGCGCACTGATCATGAGCAGAACAAACGCAAAATCAGTTCTCATCGCAAAAGACTTTCAAGCTTCGACAGCGATCAATCGCATCATCGTCAGTTGCAACGATCTCTAAAATGTTTTCTCTGTGAAGATGAACATCGTCTAGTCAATTGCTCTTATCTGTTTGCAGTTCAAAAGCTTGTGAAGAAATGCAAAGACAAAGACAAAACAAAGCATAAGAATGCTGATGATCTTCAAATTCTCACTGAGCTTCTGAAGAGTAAGCACAAGAAACATAGAGTCTACAACGTGAAAAGTGATGACTCTGAAATCTCTGACAACAATGAGAAAGATGAGAACGAGAAGAGCGAGAATATTGCAGCTCTGTCAAAGAACATTGTCAATAAAATTTCTGAATTCAACTGAGTTGCAGATTCTGATGTCTTCTCACACATGACTGATCAACTTCAACTTTTTAGTGATTCTCTAGTTTGCATTAAGAGATGCATCATCAAAGTTGAAGAAGAAAAATTGTATGTCAATCACTGTGACACAGCAGTCATGCAAGATCATCATGAAAACTCAGTCAAGCTGTCTTCTGTTCTTCATGTTTCTAAGCTCGAAGTGAATCTTCTTTCTGAAAGAAGAATGTGTGAGAAAGATCTGCAAGAAAGTTTTGACGATAAAGATCTGTACATGCACGACAAGCAAAGAAAGCAGATGATTGAAACTCTAGAATGCGAAGACGTCTACATAGTAGAGAGAATTGCAAATGATCTTGATGAATTTGCATTACTATCAGCTATGCAGCGTGACGTCTCATCAGCATTTTCAGCGATGCACAGTTCAATGAATCTCGACGATTCAATGAATCTAGATCACTTCGCGCCTCACACTGACGTGATTCATCATGAGAACGAGGTCGAAGTTGATCACGATCAACTTAGTTTTGCAAATGACAAAAGCTTCAAGTTGTACAAGCTGTGACATCGTCGTTTCACTCATCTCGAATCAGCAAAGCTTCGTCAACTTCATAAGATCATCACTCTGAAAAAATCTATTCTCATCAACGACAGTCACGAGAATGTGTGTGAGATATGTGCGCTCATCAAGTTCATCAACAAACGAGAACACAATGTCAGCGATCGAAAGACAAGTATCTTGACTCTCATTTTCATAAACATCTGTGAATCACTATCATCGTTTCTCGATAGCGAGTCGTACTTTCTAGAGATAGTTGACAATCACTTCAGAAAGACTTGATGCATTTCTTTGAAGCAACGATTCGATGCATCAGATACTCTGCGAAAATGAAAACTCAGCGTAGAGCTTCACAGCGATGTCAAACTTCTCTCAGTACGCAGTGACAACGTCACGAAACTTAAAGTCATCTTGAATGACTGATGCTCATCAGTTGACATTGCTTCTCAATACACTGTCTCACACATGTCGATTCAAAATGAAGTAGTCGAAAGAGTCATACACATCACAGAAAACTCGATGCGAGTCATGATCAAGAATGCTGAACTTCTCATTGAGTTCTGAGCAGAAG
>JAABUR0100000399.1_pt1 | contig 96016 bp, 84 predicted proteins | sample 5560091 | NCBI WGS metagenome assembly JAABUR01 (sample SAMN10711879, study PRJNA513375) | rock metagenome | isolation source: Antarctica rocks | place: Antarctica: Victoria Land, University Valley sud | reverse complement strand
TCGGCGACCGACAAGTCGCCTTCTTCGTAAGCGCGCACGACGCGCTGGCGTAAATCTAAAGAGTAGGCTTGCATCCACAAAGGCTACTCTTAATCTGCGGCTACACGCAATCGCAAGCCGCTATAATTAACTGTGATTTACAAATCCTACTTCACTTTCGCGCTTGCTTCGGATGCCCTATACTTAGATTGCCATGAAGAATATTCGCGCTGCCGCCGTGCAGTTTCAGCATTCGTCGGGTGACAAGTCAGCCAACCTGAACAAGATTCAAGCTTTCGTCGAAAGGGCGGCGGCGCGCGGGGTGGAGTTGATTGCCTTTCCCGAGATGTGCATTACCGGCTACTGGCACGTCCGAAACCTGTCTCGTGAAGAGATCGAAGAATTGGCCGAACCCGTTCCTTCCGGCCCTTCAACCAAGTTGCTGCTGTCGCTCTCGGTCGAGCATAAGATGACGATTGGAGCCGGGTTGATCGAGAGGGCGGAAGATGGGTCACTGTATAACAGCTATGTTGTTGCAATGCCGGACGGCTATACCGCTTGCCATCGTAAACTACACACCTTTATCAGTGCTTACCTGAAGTCGGGCGATGATTATACTGTGTTTGATATACCGCAGGGGTCTAAGGTCGGCGTCCTCACCTGTTACGACAATAACATCATCGAGAATGCACGTATGACCGCGTTGATGGGCGCTGAGATTCTGCTGGCACCTCACCAGACGGGCGGTTGCAGGTCGCGTAGCCCGCGTGCGATGGGAGCGATTGATCCGGTTCTCTGGGATCGGCGCAAAGAGAACCCGGCGGCGATTGAAGCAGAGTTGCGCGGCCCGAAAGGGCGGGGATGGTTGATGCGCTGGTTGCCTGCGCGGGCACATGACAACGGTATGTTTCTGATCTTCAGCAACGGAGTGGGAACAGATGATGACGAGGTGCGGACGGGTAACGCGATGATACTTGATCCGTATGGCGAGATTTTAGTGGAGACGGGCAAAGCCGATGACGATATGGTTATCGCTGACCTGGAGGCAGATGTTCTCCCGACATCGTCAGGACAGCGATGGCTGAAGGCACGGCGTCCTGAGCTGTACGCACCGTTGTCCGTTCGCACCGGCAGAGAGCGTGACACGCGCTCCGTCCGATTTGAAGACTGAAAAATATTTCGCTGATACGTTTTTCTTTGCGAGACAGACCGGGAAAAACTCGTGTCCGGCGGCATTTCTGCTCGCGGTTGCTGTGGAGAGTCTCGGCGCATACGTTGTTCGTTCGCTGATGCCGAAAGCATAATTGCGAACCGTTGCAAATGGCCGGATTACTCGCCAACTAAAAACTCGCACACGGGGCTACATAGATACAAAGTTGTGCTTCTACTTATTTCTCGGTAAGAATATGCTTAGGAGAGAATGATGAAGAAATCCACAAAAATACTTTTAGCTATCGCTACTGTATTCCCTTTCGCTTACATAATTTTCTTTTTCGTGGTCGTATTCTTCTCATTTTTCATGATGTCGCAAGAAGACTCATCAGAAGGCGGAGCTATGCCGGTTCTATTCATGATTCTGATTCCGCTCCACCTCTTAACCATGCTCTTAATAATGGGATTGACAGTTTTCTACATGGTTAATGTTTTCAGGAATAATCGCGTTGAAAAAGATAAAAAGGTGTTATGGGCAGTAGTTCTGTTTATGGGAAGTATTATTGCGATGCCGATTTATTGGTATCTTTATATCTGGCGTGAAGGGGTTGAATCGGTTACGGTTTCAGATAGTCGGAAGGAATTAAGTAGGACGGAAGCTACAAGTTGGGTAAATCAAGAATCGAGCAATCAAGAGCGCGAATATGCTCCCACGCCACAGCCAACAGACTGGCGTGGTTAAAGCAATGGCGAAGCATAACAAGCCACTCGCCCGGACTGCTCAATAGCGATTCTTTCATCTTGTGTGCTACGGTTTGGTTTGTAGGCTGCTCGCTCGCCGCCGGTCAATTCCAGCCTTAGCGCTGAAATAAAAGGAACAATGAAAATTTCAAAGCTCTGTTCGGCGCTGACGTATCTAACCCTGCTCTTTATAACTATCCTCTGCGCCGCGACACTTAGCGCGCAAGAGGCGGCGAAACCGGGAGAGGTTAGAGTTGAATACGACCGTCAGAATGATCTGACCAAAATCACACTCAATCCAATCGTGCTTGCCAGCAGAAAGCAGGAAGAGTTGCAACTTGGCGCGTTTGCTTCATATAAGGGGCAGCAGGCTGGCGCGCCGAAAGAGGTGACGCTCTTATTCATTTCACTATCAGCTTCGGGTGTGAATAAATACGAGAGCGCCCATAAAGTCACTGTCTGGGCTGATGAACAACGATTCCCGCTCGGAGAGGCGGGATGGTCAAAGCAGGCGCAGGGCACAGTATCCATCGAGCTGCTGGCCGCAATCGTGCCCTACGATACTTTCTCGCGGATCGCGCACGCGAAAGAAGTGCATATTCGGCTCGGAGAGACAGAAATCAGGCTGGCAACGAATCACATTACGGCGTTGCGGGCTGCTGAAGGCTACATGAAACCGTAGACCATGCGGAGGTTTATGCGCTTCCTAAAAGAGAAAGCCATTAATCGGTAGCCGAAGCGAAGGTACGGCTGCATACAATTTCATGGCTAAAAATATTGAGGATAGACAGGGATTTTGAGAGCTATTTGAAACGTGATTCTTATTCCGCGCTAACCTCGCCTAAAATCATTTTCTCGACTTCAACTTTTGCTCGCTCGACTTCGGCCTTTGCGTCTTCTTCCAACTCTTTGGCGCGCGTCCTGATTGATTGAATATGCGCGGCGATTTCTTCTTGAACATCAAGCGGCGGAAGCGGGATTACAAGCCTTTTAACAACTTCTTTAGTTAAGCCTGTCACGGTTGCGCCTGTGATTACTCTGCTAATCAATTTTTGATAGGTCGAAGTTGCCAACAAATTCAAAATAAAAAACTGACTTACATTTGGAGCAAAACGCATTATGAACACATGCTCATTTACGTTTTGTCCGACGTGGTTTTCGCTTGTAATTATTCCGATTTTGCCCGTTGTTGCGCCATCTTTGACTAAAATAATATCGTGCAACTTTGTTTCGGTAGCCAAGTGGCTTTGATGATATTCCACAGGAACATATTTCGGAGTTCTAATTTCAACTTCACATTTGTTATTGATATGTTCGCCCCCAAAACTTAAAACTCCGCTTTCGTAATTAGAGACGCCGCCGCTCGGTCTGCTTCCGCTTTCCAAGTAAATAAGAATATCGCGTAAGAAAGTTTTATCAAATTGACTTTTTGAAATGGCCTTTTCTAGCTCTTCAAATTCAACTTGATGATAAAATGGGTCGAACCTGCCGCCGAAAAGTTTGGAAGCGCGGGTAAAGAAAGTTTTCTTAGCTTCGGTTGCGGCGGGCGTTTCGATGCCCAAGCGTTCGAGCAAGTACGCATCAATGCCGTCAAGCAAACTCTTGGCTTCGGCTTCTTTGGCGCGTTTGGCAATAACAGCCTTCTTTACGATTTCAATAATTTCAGGCTTGAAAACTATCGGAATAGATTTCAATGCACTGTAATCTAAAGCCGGTCTTGTTCCGCCTGTTGCTCGCCTTGATGCTAGTTTTTCGCCGACGTCAGTATTTAGGAATGTCGCCAGAATCTCACTTGTTTCATAGTCCTTAGTTTTAATAACAACTAAATGTTGATTCGTATTTCCTTCAAAACCTTCTGGAACAACACTCGAAACAGCCATTCTGCCAACGCCCGTAATCTTAACGAGCAAATCGCCGCCTTTTATTTGACTTCGGTTTAGATATTTTTGATGGGTTTCTTGATTGATGTATCTCAAATCATTCAACATCAATTCGTTTGTCGGACTTAAATTTTGAACTCTGATAAAAGGCACACCATTCAGTTCATCGGAGTAAAATTTTTCTTCTTCCTTGACCGATGGCGTCGCTCCGCTAGAAATGGCAATGATAAAATCTCTCAACCGCAGAGTTGATAATTTACGAATCTTCTTTTCAAGTTCGACGATTGACGGAATGTAATAAAACGGGTCTTGTCTGCCTTCCATTTCGCCCTTCCGCACCAGAAAAACATTTTCTGAATCTACGAAAGGGCTGAGACGAAAAAATCATCTTGCCCCGTTTCAATCGCTTCGATAAAGCGGCGCAGTTCGCCGACGATTCCGGCATCGGGCAAGATAGTTTCGCTCACCGTCGTTTCGGTATCTTTGCCGTCCTTCAGTTGTTTAAGCCGGACTATTTCGAGCGTGAACAAATCGTTCTCTTGAGTTTCTTTAACGTACTTATCGCCGTTCGCCTCCTCGTATTCTTCCCGGCGGATGATTTTGTAAGTGTTTTTGCCCGCCGCGTCGTAACCGATATTGTCGGCAATCGCCATCAAGATCGGGTAATCAGGCAAAGCGTTTTGCTTTTCTGTTTGATAGCGTTCTTCTAAATCTTCTTTGAACTGGCCGACGCGTTCGCCGTATTCATCGGAGATTTCTTTCTTCTTAGTTTCGGTTTCTTCGTTCTTGGCTTTGAGCGGTTTGAGTTTATCCCTTTTCTCCTGTTCCCAAGTCTCGAATGTCTGGACAAGGTTTGTTTGCTTCGCTAAAGAATCTTGCAAACCGAGTTTCGTTTGACGGATTCGTTCGGTCGTTTTGTTAGCGTGCTTTTTCAAAAACAGAACAGAGCTTTTTACGCCCGCGCCCGTGTTGGTGAAAGCAGTTTGCGGCAGACTGACCACGCCGACGATGCGAAACTTTTCCTCAATGCCGTCGCGGACATATTGCGAACTGCTGTTCGTCAAAATACCGTCGGGAACGACCACCGCCAGATAACCGCCTTCGCGCAAAAACTTGTAGCACTGTTCGATAAATAAAACTTCCGTGCTCTGATTCTCTCTGCCCGTCGCGGTGTGTTTGCCTTTAACCTTCGCGTCAATCCAATTCGTTTCCTTGAGCGCGAAGTTGTAATAAGGCGCGGTTGCTTTATCAACCTGCATATAGGCTTTTTCCGATTGCTTGACGATTGAACCGAACGGCGGGTTCGTCACGATAAAATCAAAACTGTTTTCGGCAAAACCCTTGTTGCCCTTTTCTCTGGCGATGTGGTCTATCTGATAAAGCCCGTCGTAAGTCACGACGTTGGTATGACCGTCGTCGTGAATAATCATGTTCATCTTCGCCACGCGGCTGATTTGGTCGTTGATCTCTATGCCGAAAAGATTTTTCTCTGCGAATGTGTGCCAGTAGTTGTAGTGCTCAATCGCTTCCTTCGCATTATCCAAATCAAATTCTTTGTCAGCTTGTCGGCGCACTTTGTCCAAAACGTAAAGCAGGAATCCGCCCGAACCGCAGGACGTATCTAAAACGCGCTTCTCATTCGTAATCGGCAAGGCTTCGACGGCGAACTTGACGACGTTGCGCGGCGTGAAATACTGCCCGAACTCGCCTCTGAAATACGCTCCCAAAAACGTCTCGAATGCCTTTCCCTTACTATCCAAATCAGTTTCCGAAAAGCTGATGCTTTGGAAATACTCGACAACCGTCTTGATTCTCTCGATTGATAAATCAATCGGCTTGTTAAAAATCTCCGGGTCTTTGTCTTTACCTTTATCGTAAAGCTCGAAGATGCGTATTTTGAGTGCCTCTAAGTTTTTGCTATCGTCGTCGTACTCATTAAAAATTTGAAACTTATAAGCCGCGCCCTTTCTCGCGTATCGCTCATCCCAGACTTTGCAAAAAATTAGTTTGTCCAGTTCATCGAAGGCTTGCGATGGATTGAGTTCGCCGCCCGCCCAAAGCGCGTCGTGCGCCTGCTTAAAGATGCGTGTCAATTCGCTTTCGGCGACAGGTTTAATATCATCTGTGAGGACTTTTTCGTCTTTACCTTTTATCTTCTCGGTATAGAAACCACCTTTGGCGTATTTGTATTTCTTCGTGGCGCTTTCGCCGAAATAAGGCAAGTCGGCTTCGATTGTTCTTTTGTTTTTCTCTTTGTCGAAACGATAAAATTCCTGCTTGTTGCCTTTCGTCACCCAAATGAATTTTGTCGTTCCGGCAATCGCGTATGCGTAAGAGAACGCTTGCCCGACGGCTTGTTTGAACTCCATTTCCGAAACTTCAGGGCTTTTGCACTCGACGATAATGTAAGACTGTTGGCGTGCGTCATCGGCATAAACGATAATGTCCGCTTGTTTGGTTACGTCAACGCCCATTGGAACGGCTTTGAGTATTTCAATTCGTTCGGCGGAATAGCCGTATTCCAAAACCAACCTGCAAAAGGTTTCGGCTTGTACTTTTTCTTCTGGATTTTGGAAATTGCGTTTCTTATTTTGCCGGATGTAGGTGATGTACTTTCGTTCGTCGTCAAGGAGAATAAGATTTTTCTCAATCGCTTTTTGTAATATGTCCATATTTAGTTTTCTTTAAGTGAAGTTAGAAATTGCGAGCGCAAGTAAACCAACAAAAGCATCCGAACGCAAGAATGTGGAAAAATCAAGTGGAATGATTTCTACCAAGTAGCTTTCGATAGTCGTAAGGGCTATCAATATCCAATGCGGCTTCAGGGACTATGACTGCACTAAGTTGTGATGCGTGTCGCATGATGATGTGCTTCGCTCCTTCATCACCGCGCAGTTGCATTAAATCTGGAAAGAGCAGGCGACTGAATAGCGCAGGGACGCCGCGCGTTTTGTCTTGGCCTGTTCCGTACTCGGAAGCGACGATGGCAGCATCGGTATCATGATATTTTTTGAGCAAACGATTGATGACAATTGAGGTCACAAAAGGCTGATCGCAGAGCATTAAAATCGCCGCTTGTGCTTTCCCGGAAGTTATTGCATCGAGCGCGATGATGCCGCAACGGATCGAAGAACTCATGCCTTCTTGCCACGCCCCATTAATGACAACTTGCGTTTCTAAGTCACTGATTTCTTGGCTTAGCGTTTCTGCTTCTGCGCCCAACACGACGATGACAGGGCGGCACTTTGTTTGGAGTGCGGCGTTGACGGCGCGGCGCAACAACGTTTCGCCTTCAAATCGCAGCAGTTGTTTCGGCTCGCCCATACGCACGCTCGCACCCGCCGCCAGTACGATGATTCCGTTTGACGCTGCGCTCAAGATGATTGACAAACGATTTTTGATTCGCTGTCGCGTGGGATGGAATGAGGTGTAGAAAAAAACTCTGCCGCAGCAGCAACATCCGGCGCGGCTTCATCATGAATCGGCGCGTTGCGATTGCGCAGGAAGCCGCCGCTGCGTTTCGCAAAAGCGGCTTTGATTTCGGCAATGATGGATAGCGCAATCTCTTCCGGCGTTTCCGCGCCGATGTCCATGCCGATGGGACTGTGTAGCCGCGCAAGCTGTGCGTCAATTAAATGAACGCCTTCCGCGCTTAACTCTTCGAGCAGTTTCGCGGTGCGCTGCTTGGGGCCGAGGATGCCTAGGTAGCTAATTTGCGACGGCAATAAATGGCGAAGTAGTGCGACGTCATCAAGGTAATTATGCGTCATCACGATTACCGCCGCATCCGATGTGAGAGAGATGCACGCGGCAATATCTTCAGTCCGACATAAGGCGACTTCATCGGCCTCTTGGAAACGTTCGGATGTCGCGCTTCGCGCACGCGTATCAACGACTGTGACGTGCCAGCCGAGCGTGCGTGCCAAACGAACGACGGGCAGTGCGTCTGGCTCTGCGCCGAAGACGAAGAGCGAACGCGGCGGCGTGATGAGATCGAAGAATATCTCAATTTGCCCCGCGCTCGTTTCGTAAGCACGAACGCTTGAACGCTCGCCAATTAAAACTGCGCCCGCATCTTCGCGTAGGCAGGGAATAAATTCATTTTCAGTAAAAGATTGATTGGCGATGTTCTGTGAATCATCGAGCAGCAAGCGTGCTCCTGTGCGATGCTTACTTGCCTCATCGCTATTCGTGACAGACGTTTCTTCTGCGCTAATCATAGTAGCGATGATTGCGCTTTGCCGCGCCCGCAGACAATCTGCGATGAACTGCAAGGCACGCGCGCCGTCGCTTTCTTCGTACAGGCTTTCAAGCAGGATTCGTACAACACCGTTGCAGCCGAGTCCAAGTCCCCACACGATGTCTTCATTGCCACGCGTGTCGTATTCGATGATGCGCGGCGTGCCGGAATCCATCACTTCGGCAGCGCGCTCTATGACATCTCGCTCCAGACATCCGCCGCTGATCGTGCCGACGGTATGTCCGCCTTCAGTAATTAACATGCGCGCGCCGGAACGACGATACGCCGAACCGACGACGCTTACGATGGTCGCCAGCGCCGCGCGCTCACCACGTGCTCGCGTTTCCGCATAAGCATCAACAATGGCTTGAAGTTCGTTCATGCGCGGCTCATGTTTGCGATCAATTTGTCCGGTGTAATAGGCAACTCGCGCACGCGCACGCCGGTCGCGTGATAAACGGCGTTCGCAATTGCCGCCGCGACGCCGACGATGCCGATCTCGCCCGCACCTTTCGCTCCGATGGGGCTGGCATGAGAATCGAAACTGTCGAGCAGATGAATGTCAATTGCGGGCACATCTGCGTTGACGGGAACATGATATTCAGCGAGGTCTTGATTGACGAAGCGCCCGAAATTTGTGTCCATCACAGTCGCTTCCATCAAAGCCATGCCGATTCCCATGACGATGCCGCCGATCATCTGCGACTTCGCAGTCTTCATGTTCATCGCGCGCCCGATGTCGAACACGCCTGTGAAGCGCGTGACGCGCACTTCGCCGAAATCAGGGTCAACACGAACCTCCGCGAAATGCGCGCCGAAGGAATGCGACGAATGCGTCTTCTCCTTGTCGTTGAACTGCATATCGAAACTCGCTTCAACTTCTTTCATTCCGGCGCGCGCGAGCAACGCTGCGTAATTTTCACCTTTGGAAGAATCGCTCGTGAACGCGAGTCGCCTGTCTTTAGCAATGATTTGATCTGCGCTTACGCCGTAGAGAGGCGAACGATTATCTGCGCGCGCCATTTCGATTAACTTGGCAAGCGCCGCGCGCGCCGCGCCCTGTATCGCGCTGCCGACTGACATCGTGGTTGCCGAACCGCCCGAAACAAATGCACGCGGCAAATTCGTGTCGCCGATGTCAACGCGGACGCGCTCGACGGGTAGGCCTAAAGTCTCAGCCGCCACTTGAGTCAGGACTGTGTACGCGCCCGTGCCCATCTCGTGCGTGCTGCTTTCGGCGATGGCTGTGCCGTCCTGCATGATGCGGACGCGCGCCGTCGCCGGAAAGTGATTGACCGGATAAACCGCCGTCGCCATTCCCATGCCGATTAAATAGCGCCCGTCTCTCATTGAGCGCGGCGCAGGTTTGCGGCGTGACCAGCCGAAACTTTCCGCGCCGAGTCTATAACTCTCCTTCAACAACTTCGTTGACCAAGGAAGTTTCGTGTCCGGGTCTGTGTCCGCGTGATTGATGAGGCGTAGTTGAATCGGATCAAGATTGAGTTTGTAGGCGAGTTCATCAAATGCGGATTCAAGCGCGAACATGCCGGAGGTTTCACCGGGAGCGCGCATGTAAGTCGGTGTTCCGACGTTGAGCGGGACGAGCCTTTGCGAAGCGCGAAAGTTATCGCAGGCATACATCATGTGCGTCGCCTTGCTGAACGGCTCGACGAATTCATCGTAAGCGGAAGTATGCGAATTGCCTTCGTGCGTGATGACCGTCAAGCGCCCGTCGCGTTTTGCGCCGAGCGTCACGCGCTGTTCAGTCTCCGCGCGATGGCCCATGTTCGCAAACATCTGTTGGCGCGTGGTGACGAGTTTGACGGGGCGCTTCACCTGACGCGCAGCCCCCGCCGCCAGCCCGACGTGCGCCCAGACGTTACCTTTACAACCGAACGCGCCGCCGATGAATTTACAGATGACGCGCACGTTTTCTTCCGGGATGCCAAACGTTTTCGCCATCGTTGCGCGAACGCCGTAAGTGAATTGCGTCGCATCATAAATCGTGAGTTTTTCGTTTTCCCACACGGCGATTGTCGCGTGGGCTTCCATCGGGTTGTGATGCTCGGTCGGTGTCCGGTAAAGCTCTTCAAGGCGCACTTCCGCCGCGCTTGTTCCCGCTTTTATATTGCCGCGCACAGAGTCTGCGGGTTTGCCAGCGACTTTACCTTTTGGCGGCATTGCTTTGCCGCGCTCGCGTTGCATATCGGCGGCGGGCGGCTGCTCTTCATAAGTGACGCGGATGAGTTCGGCGGCGCGCGTTGCCTGTTCAAGTTTCTCCGCGACGACGAGCGCGATGTATTGATTGCTGTAATAAACAACGGGGCTTTGCAGGGGAACGCGGCGTGTGGCGGCGTCTCCTTCCGCCGGGTTCGACGGAACGGGTTTCAGCTTCGGCGCGTTCTCGTGCGTCATGATGTGAAGCACGCCGGGCACTTTTTCCGCCGCGCTCAAATCGAAACTTTTAATGCGCCCGTTAGCCACAGTGCTGCTGACAAGCACGGCGTGCGCCATGTTCTGAAGCGGAAACTCCGCCGCGAAACGCGCCCCACCCGTGACCTTTAATCGCCCGTCAACGCGATTGATCGGCTGCCCGATGATGCCCTTGTTATGATCTGTTTCTTGATTACGATTTTGTTCCGCGCTCACGCCGCACCTCCCCGTGTTCCATTTGCCTCATTCGCTTCAATCATTGCGCCGCTTGTCGCGCCGTTCGCAACTTCATCTAATATACGCACTACCGCGCGCTTTGCTAATTCAATTTTATAAGCATTGTGCTTTTGCGGAAGCGCGCCTCGCACTGCTGCTTCTGCCGCCGCAGCGTATGTCGCATTGTTCGCTTGCGCGCCGTTTAAGATTTTCTCTGCTTCCATCGCGCGCCAAGGCTTGTGTGCGACGCTGCCCAAAACGAGACGCGCAGCATTGATTCTGCCATTTTGTACATCCATCGCCGCCGCGACGGAAACGAGCGCAAACGCATATTGCGCGCGTTCCCTAATCTTCAAATAGCGCGAGCGTTTAGCGAATGATGTGGCGGGCAAATCAACCGCGACGATGAGTTCGTCCGGCTGCAAGTTCGTATCAATGTGCGGCGTGTCGCCGGGCAAGCGATGAAAGTCAGCGATTGGAATTTGCCGCGCGCCGCGTGATCCTTCAACTCTGATGACGGCGTCAAGCGCGGCGAGCGCAACGCACATATCCGATGGATGCGTGGCAATACATTTATCGCTCGCGCCAAGAATTGCGTGAATGTGATTGTAGCCGGGAATCGCCGGACAGCCCGAGCCGGGCACGCGCTTGTTGCATGGAAACGCCGTGTCCATAAAATAATAACAGCGCGTGCGTTGCAGCAAATTACCGCCAACCGTCGCCATGTTACGAAGTTGCGGCGACGCGCCCGCGAGAATCGCTTCAGACAACACCGGATAATTTTCGCGGACGATTTTATTGACGGCAACTTCTGTATTCGTCGCCAGCGCGCCGATGCGCAGGCCGTTCGGAATTCGCTCGATCTTTTTCAGCGCGAGGCGGTTAATATCAATTAACTGATTTGGCGTTTGCGCCCCGACTTTCATTAAGTCAATCAGGTTCGTGCCGCCCGCTAAAAACTTCGCATCCCTGTTGCCCGCGACTTCTCGCACTGCTTCCTTTTGGTTAGCTGCGCGCTTGTATGTAAACGGGTTCATCCCTTTTGCCTTCCTTATTGTTCAACTGCATCAATTCGGAAAAATAATTTGCGACTCGAAATTGCGTCGTCGTTCGATTATGATATCGTGCCGCGTACTTCTTCGACGGCGGCGACGATTCCTGGATACGCGCCGCACCGACAGATGTTGCCGCTCATACACTCGCGCACAGTCATCCCTTGCGGGCAGCCTTCCTTCAACAATCCAACTGCCGACATGATCTGACCCGAAGTGCAATAGCCGCATTGAAATCCATCGTGCTTGATGAAAGCCGCCTGCATCGGATGCAGTTCTTCGCCCTTCGCCAAACCTTCGATGGTCGTAATCTCCGAGCCTTCATAAGCGGCGGCGAGCGCGAGGCACGAATTGACGCGCTGTCCGTCCGCCAGCACAGTACACGCGCCGCACTGCCCGCGATCACAACCCTTCTTCGATCCAGTCAATCCGATTCTCTCGCGCAATGCATCGAGCACAGTCACTTGCGGCTCTAACATTAATTGATACGCTTTGCCGTTGACCTTCAGCGTGACGGGCAGCGCATTCATCGAAGCCATTTGCGTTGCTGTGTGAGATGCAGACATATTCGCTATCACGGATTGAGCCGCCGCCGTGCTCTGGTAATTCAACAACAGATTCGCCGCCGCCAACCCGCCGCCCGCAATCAAAGCTTGTTTCAAGAAGGCGCGACGTGCTTCACCATCATCCGACAAAAAGTTGTCTATCTCCCCAACACTGTCGTTCGCACATGCGGGTGAATGTTCATAGTCAACCGCCTCCGCAGTCAAATCGGCCTCAGTGCCTTCGTCTTCTCGTTTCATATTAAGCTCCCTGACATCCCGAATCCTTACATTGCTCCCGTTATACTCTTCTGGCGAATATGTGTAAACAGAGCGTTAAGGGATATGCCTCGTTCATCAACCGGATTTACATAAAATATTTTGCTCAAAGCGCTGTACACTCGGCGCGCGGACGAAATTATCGGTGAAAGAACCTTTTGTTCCGGCGCTTACTTATCGGTGTGTAAAGCGACTTTGTTGACATCGAAGACTGTGCCGGTGGCGATCTGCAAGTTGGCAATATTTTATTCTGGCTTTAATTTTCGGCGCGACCACTTTTGCGCGAACTAATGATTATCAATCGCAAACGGCGAACGTCAATGGCGTAAAGATTCATTACTTAAAAACCGGAAGCGGAAAAAAGCCGCTCGTCTTGCTTCACGGGTTCGGCGAAACTTCGCGGATGTGGATTCCGCTGTTTGAAGAATTCGGTAAGGATTACAACATCATTGCGCCGGACATTCGCGGTCTCGAGCGGGATGCTGTTGCTTGCATTCGCGCTGGGGATGATAATCGGTGTCGGTGTGAAAGCGCCTTTAGATTATTTAGTCGTCACCGCGTCAGCCGGAGCTTTTCTCCTCTACGGATATGGCAAGAGTCCGCTGAGTATAGCTACCCTACTTGAGCGGGACTGAACGCAGTGTGAGGAGCGAAGCCGTTTCGTCGCCATCGTAGGCATACATGGGGTCAAAGTAGTTTCGCCGTTCCACGAAGAGGAGGATTCAGTTGACACATAAGCAAACTTCAGAAAGGGTAACATTGAAATGGCTGTCGCCGAATTAAAAGAAACATTGCCCCTGACCGCAGAAGAAGCGCGGCTGATGAACGCCTACTGGCGGGCGGCGAATTATCTCTCCGTCGGACAGATTTATTTGTACGACAATCCGCTCTTGCGTGAGCCTTTAACGATCAAGCACGTCAAACCGCGTCTGCTCGGCCACTGGGGAACGACGCCCGGACTAAACTTCATTTACGTCCACTTCAACCGTTTGATTAAGCAACACGACTTGAATGTGATTTACATCGCAGGCCCCGGACACGGCGGCCCCGGCCTCGTCGCCAACACGTATCTCGAAGGAACGTACAGCGAGTTCTATCCGAACATTACACAAGACGTCGAGGGCCTTAAGAAACTGTTCAAGCAGTTTTCGTTTCCCGGCGGCATTCCGAGCCACGTCGCGCCCGAAACGCCCGGCTCGATTCACGAAGGCGGCGAATTAGGTTACGCGCTCGTTCACGCTTACGGCGCGGTCTTTGATAATCCTGATTTGATTGCCGCGTGCGTGATTGGCGACGGCGAAGCGGAAACCGGCCCGCTCGCTGCGAGTTGGCATTCCAATAAATTCCTGAACCCGGCGCGCGACGGCGCGGTGCTGCCGATACTGCATTTGAACGGCTACAAGATCGCCAATCCGACGGTGTTGGCGCGTTTGAGCAAAGAAGAATTAACGAACCTTCTCGAAGGCTACGGGCACAAGCCTTATTTTGTCGAGGGCGATGATCCCGAAACAATGCACGGGCTTATGGCAGCGACGCTGGATAAGATTATCACGGAGATACAAGCGATACAAAAGGATGCGCGGGAAAACGGATTCACCGCTCGCCCGCAGTATCCGATGATTGTTCTACGCACACCGAAAGGCTGGACAGGGCCTAAGTTTGTTGACGGCTTGCCCGCTGAAAATTCCTTTCGCTCGCATCAAGTGCCGCTCGCGGAGTTGGCGAAGAATCCAGAACATCTGCGGCAACTCGAAGAATGGATGCGAAGCTATAAACCCGAAGAACTGTTTGATGAAAATGGAAAGTTGAGAGCGGAGTTGGCGGAGTTAGCGCCAAAGGGTGAGCGGCGTATGGGAGCTAATCCACATGCCAACGGTGGACTGTTGCTCAAGGATTTAAGGTTGCCGGACTTTCAAGACTACGCGGTTGAGGTGCTGAAGCCTGCGACAATCGAAGCGGAAGCGACGCGCGTGATGGGGCAATTTTTGCGCGACGTGATGAAGCGCAACGCGGACACCAAGAACTTCCGCGTAATGGGGCCGGACGAAACGGCCTCGAACCGTCTTAACGCTCTATTTGAAGCAACTGATCGAGTCTCCGCTGAAGCGATTCTGCCCACAGACGATCATCTCGCGCCGGATGGCCGCGTGATGGAAGTGTTGAGCGAACACTTATGTCAGGGTTGGCTCGAAGGCTATCTCCTGACGGGGCGTCATGGCTTCTTTAATTGTTATGAGGCGTTCATACACATTATTGATTCGATGTTCAACCAGCACGCCAAGTGGTTGAAGACGACGCGCCATATCCCTTGGCGGCGACCCATCGCTTCACTCAATTATTTGCTTAGCTCTCATGTCTGGCGGCAGGATCACAACGGCTTTAGCCATCAAGACCCGGGCTTCATAGATCACGTTATCAACAAGAAAGCCGAAGTCGTCCGCGTATATTTGCCGCCGGATGCCAACACTTTGTTGTCCGTTACGGATCACTGTTTGCGAAGCCGCAATTACGTCAATGTCATTGTCGCGGGCAAACAACCTGCGTTGCAGTATCTGGACATGGATTCAGCCGTCAAGCATTGCACCGCCGGGGTTGGCATCTGGGAATGGGCGAGCAATGATGATGGCGTAGAGCCGGACGTGGTGATGGGGTGCGCCGGGGATGTGCCGACGCTGGAGACGCTGGCGGCGGTAGATATTCTTCGACAAAAGTTTCCAGAATTGAAAATACGCGTTGTGAACGTCGTTGACCTAATGACGCTGCAATCGGCGGGTGAGCATTCGCACAGTCTCTCCGACAAAGATTTCGATTCTCTTTTTACGATTGACAAGCCCGTCATCTTCGCCTTTCACGGCTATCCGTGGCTGATTCATCGTCTGACGTACCGCCGGACGAATCACCACAATTTTCACGTTCGCGGCTACAAAGAAGAAGGCACGACGACAACGCCGTTCGACATGGTCGTGCTGAACGACTTGGATCGTTTTCATCTCGTGATGGACGTGATCGAGCGTGTTCCTAAACTCGCAAACGTCGGCGCGCACGCCAAACAACAGATGCGCGATAAGCTTCTCGAACACAAGCAGTACATTCGCAGGCACGGCGACGATATGCCGGAAATACGTGATTGGAAGTGGCTGTCTCAGAATTCAGAGGCTTCATGAGCGCGGTTATATTTCTGTTTTCTTTCAGCTAGCTTGCACGTCCCCAAACTTATCCGCATAAAATTTAGTTTTACGATTGATCCAAATGTTTCCAACAATGCCGGGTATTACCCACAAGATAATACCCGCTCCCACAAATCCAACTGTCGGTTGCAGATATTTGAAGAGATGTGAATTGGTTGCCATCACCAAGCCCATGTAAGAGAACAACATTCCCTTATAATGCCCGATGAACCAACCCTTGAGCCTTTTACGCAAAAGTACGGGAACGAAGCCGGAAGTCATGGTCACGGTGCTCACTATCGCCATCACATGAAAAACACCGAAGCCGCTGAACAGTTTGAAGATGAAGAACGAAGTGAGACAAAGCAGATACATGGATAGGACATACACCCACCCGACTGTTTTATGCAGTCGCGTTCCTTTGTTAAGCAAAAAGACAAACAATCCGGCGAGGAGCGCAAGGCAACCCATAGCAGTATGAAAGGCAATCATCAATACCTCGCTTTCTGTTCTGCTATTACGGTTTGCTGTAAGTTAATGTTTCAAGGCAAGCATCGAACAATATGATAATCCGCTAAGGTATTTCGCGCATGAATGTTCTGATACTCAACTGCGGTAGTTCATCGGTTAAATTTCAACTCATCGCCACCGATGTCGAGCGCATCGAGCAGAATACTGATGAGCAACTTGCGCACGGCGTCATCGAACGCATCGGCGGCGAGAGTATTATCACGTTGCAAGCGGAGGGTGGATTGCCGCAACGCTCAACCGCGCCGCTTCGTGACACGCGGGCGGCGGTCGAACTCGTCTTGCGTTGGGCGTGCGCCGAAGAATCGGGAATCAAAGAAGTCAAATCTGTCGCAGACATACACGCTGTCGGGCATCGCGTCGTGCATGGCGGCGAACAATTCAAGCAGTCCGTTTTGATTACAGATGAAGTTTTGCGTGGGATTGAAGATTGCATTGACCTCGCGCCGCTCCATAATCCGGCAAACATCAAAGGCATCAACGCCGCGCGCGAAGTATTCGGCAAAGGATTACCGCAAGTCGCCGTCTTCGATACCGCGTTTCATCAAACGCTTCCCGATCATGCGTATCTCTACGCGCTGCCGTATCAGCTTTACCGCCGCCACCGCATTCGTCGTTACGGTTTTCACGGCACGTCTCATCGCTACGTCGCGTATCGCTATCGTCAATTGAAGAACATTCCGCGTGACCAGACGAACATCATTACGCTGCATCTCGGCAACGGGTGTTCGGCGGCGGCGATTAAAGCGGGCAACTCGATTGACACTTCGATGGGTTTGACACCACTCGAAGGTTTGGTAATGGGTACGCGCTCCGGCGACCTCGATCCGGCGATTATCGAGTTCGTCGCCGCGAAAGAGGGCTTGTCGGCGCAGGAAGTCGAGACATTATTGAATAAGCAATCCGGGTTGCTCGGTATCTCCGGTTTGACGAATGATATGCGCGAACTGCTCGACGAAGCGCGTGAATCGAATGATCGCCGCGCTAAACTCGCTATCGAAATCTTTTGTTATCGCGCGCGCAAATATATCGGCGCTTATCTCGCCGCGATGAACGGCGCAGAGGCGATTGTTTTCACCGGCGGCATCGGCGAAAACTCCCCTGAAGTGCGCGCCGGAATCTGTGACGGGTTGGCTTGGCTCGGACTCGAATTAGATTCCGCACGCAACCATAAGCTGACGGGCGGGCATGAGGGCGTTATCAGCAAAGACAATTCACGTCTCGCCGCTTACGTCATCCCGACGAACGAAGAACTATTAATTGCGCGCGACACCGTGCGCGTGATCTGTGGCGTGCCGCAACGCTTCTGAATACGATCAGCTTCTGGAAATTCTTTGACAGCTAGTAAGGAGACGGGTAGCTTTGCGCCTGCGCCGCTTAACGATCTGTTGTTCACTACGCGTGAAGATTGGAGTCCTAGTGATGTTGACCGCCTTAGTTTTCGCTATTCGCTCGAACGCGAAGACGACGTATCGGCAAGTATCCTGCTTCGCTCCATCGGTTCTGCTTCCCAGCGGCAGTCGAGTCGCAATCATACGCACTCTTTCTCAACGAACTACACACGCACTCTCACGCCCCGCGACGTGAACAGTTTTAGTTTCAGCTTCGGCAGCTTCTTCAACCGAACCCAGCCGGTCACGTCCGTCCCGCAACTGACCTTCCCAAGCATTCAACAGGTCTACGGTTTACTTCAGGAAATAGAAGCCGACCTGCGATACTATTTTACCGAAGCCGACGTAGACAAGAAAGGCATAAATCGGTCTTGGTGAGGATTGATTGCGCTTGTGAGCAAAGGCAAATCGTCTCCCCTGCTCTTTTCGCTCTCCACCTTTCCAATGTGTTTTATTCGTATAAGAACCTAGCCGGTAGCGTTTCGTCATCGGCGTTTTTTTTCATCGAGACGGCAATAATTCTAATGCGATTGTTATCGGGCAGCGTGAGCGTCGTCGCGCCTTTGGGTATGTCCAGCCGATACTTGAATAGATTGCAGAAGATGTACGGCTCGTTTCCCGCGTGCGCGTGCCGGTGCGTTTCCGTCCATGCGACTTCATCGGGTTTAATGAATGCCGGACGCAGATTCTCCAATCCTTCGATTTGATTGTCGGCGTTAAGCCGCATCATCATTTGACTCTGGATAGTTTCGAGCGACCACTTCTCGCCCTTTAGAACTTCAGGCGGCGCGAACGCTTCACGCGCGATCCGGTCATCAATCAGACGGCTGTCCCACTGCCCGATCACGCCGCTCCAATCCTGTATCTTCAATTGGGCGGTTTGCATTTTGCCGCCGCGCGCCGTTACCGTGAAGGCTCCGGTAGTGTCACCGCCAACGGCGGCGGCGATAAGATACAAACGATTGTAGTCGCCTTTTGGCAATGCGATGCGCTGTCCTTGAGCGACGACGACATTTTTTGCGCCTTTCGTTTTATCGCCCGTCTTAAAGTTAATGCCGTCGAGCATGATCGTCGGCGGCAGGAGTTCGGCGGCGAGGGAGCGCCCAAGTCCATCGAAATCGCCATCCTGACGATCAGCATCAAACGAAATACCGTTGAGATTAAACGGCAACGCAACGGGCGTGCTGGGCGGCGCGATGCTTTTCTGTGCAGCGCTTCTTAGCTTCAACGCGAACGAGCGCGGCTGGTATGCGCCTAAGTCAAGGATGAGTTTCCCATCTTTAATTTGCGGATGATTTGGCGACGACGTTTCTTCTTCCGCCGCATTGATCTCTCTGACGGAAACGATATCACCGGCCAACGCGATATGTGTTTCGCGCGCTGGTCGCCCGTAAAGTTCTTGTACGCGCAACACTATTTCATCCGAATCTTCGGCTTTCTTGAAAGCGCGCACTGCGACCTGATTCGCGCTGTCGCCCGACAAACGCAAGATCGAAAAAGATTTTCCGAAGCGACCTCGATGCGAGACGGTTTGAAACGCTTCGAGCGGCTGATTAAGGCGTGCGGCGCGCGAAGGAATATCGCCTGCGCGCCAATCGAGTTTGTGCCCGGCGATTGAGTAAGCGAAATGATGTTGCCCGATGTCGTTTGTCGCTTGATACACATACCGCTGCTCGACTCCGGGCGTGTGCAACAGCGTCAAGCGCAAAGTGTTGTCGGCGGGTTTGTCCCAGCCGTATTTGCTGTCATTCAAGATGCTCGCACCGTATGCGCCGCTCTTGTCTGTAATGTCCGCCCATTGTTGCGCGGGCACTTCATAAAGGTTCGGTTGATTGTTGCCGCGCTCAATCGTGCCCAGACCCAGATCATAAGTCGCTTTCGGATTTGACGCGCGTAATGGAAACGAAGCTTTGACGAGCGTGCCCTGTGTTCTCCAATCAACGCGCGTGTCGAAGTCCACACGGTCGCCGCCCTCCGTCAAACTAACGTGCTGCACGAAAGTCGATCCCTTCACACGGCGTGTGATTTCCAGAGCGACACGGACAGCCCCTCGTTCGACTACTTTAATTGTCGGCTCATTGAGCCGCGCGACGGGCGGCTTGTTGAGTGTGTCCCACTTTATCTCCCACGCAGGCCAATCAATTGACTTGTCATCAAGTAGTTCGATGCTCGCCGGAGATTGCAGCAATTCTGCTTGGGCTTCTTTGTCAAAGACGCTCGACACGTCGCCGCTGGCATCGAATTTCACCACGTAGCGATTGTTCTCCAAGCGATCATCAGCCACACGTAAACTGCTGCTCATTTGCGAAGGCATATTCGAAGGCTGCACGTCATAAACCTTGTAGCCGACCGAAGGCACTTCCACTAAAATCAAAAGCTTCGCCGTATCTTTGTCAATTGAGAGAATTTGCGAAGGCACTTCCGCGCCGCTCGCAGGATCGAAGACGCGCAACATAGAAGGCGCAGCCGAATCAAAATGTACCGTCGCTTCCACCGCATCGCGGCGTGTCACAGCGAGCGGATTGTAGATGACGAGCGGCACGCCTTTGACGCGCGTGTCCATATTGCTTGCAACCGCGCCGACGCCGTTGGTAATCGTGTGCGTGAATTGATTCAGCGAGATCAATTCATCGTTCCACGAAAAAACGTAAGCCTGCGGAATGGCTGTGCCGGTCAAATCGTCGTGGAATTGATGAAAGAGAAAGCGCGTCCAAGCCTCGCGCAGACGTTCGCGCGGATAGGGCGTGCCGCTTGTGTATTCGGCGGCGACGCTCGCGCGTTCGGCAGCATCCGCGAGTTGCTCATTCTTGCGGTTCCATTTCTTCATCGCCGCCTGTGAGGTGTAGCACCCGACGCCGTGCGTCTTCATCATGAGTTCGCCTTTATAGACGGGCAACGCAGCGATGTCCGGCGCGGATAAATCCTTTGCGAGTTGATCGGCAGAAGTATTCCTAATCCGCATCGTTCCCTGCGGTTCATGCAATCCCTTCTCGACCCACGACACGGAAGTTTCATCCGGCGCGCCGCCTTGATCGCCGACGCCGAAATATCGGAAGCCGACGCGCTTGCCGCCGCCGATGTCTGTCAACTCGCCGCCCCAATATTCATTAGAAGTGGGATTAGACCGCACCTTTGCCACATAGTTTCCGCCGCGCAAGGAAGCGATCAAAGTTGAACCGTCAACGCCTTGCCAGCGTCCGACCGCGAACGGCGAAGGAATGGCTCCGCCCCACGTCAACTTCTGCGTCGAGAAAGAGCGAAAGCCTGTATGCGCGGCGATGGACGGCAAGGCGTAACCGAAGCCGAAGCAATCCGGCAGATATATATCTTCGCTCGCGTGTCCGAACTCGCGCTTGAAAAATCGCTTGCCGTAGAGCGCCTGCCGCATCAGAGATTCCGGCGATGGTATGTTCGTATCTACCGCATCAATCCACGAACCGGCGAGCTTCCATCTGCCGCTTGCGACGTAGCCTTGCAACTTCGGCCACGCTTCCGGGTGATACTCTTTGAAGAACATATAATGAATCACGCCTTCAAAGTTGAACTTGTAATCCGGGAACTGCTCGAACAACTTGAAATTGTCGAAGAAGGTTCGCGGAACCCATTGCCGAACGGTGTCCTGCACAGTCCAGTTCCACTGTGTATCTATGTGCGAGTTGGCGACCATGTACACTACGGAACCGTTGATCTCTTGAACGGGCGCAGCGTGCGTGTCATCGTTTCCGAGCGCCTGAGACTTGAATGCCATCGTTGCTTCACCGGCAATATCCGGCGCTGAATTCTGAGCGGCTTTGTCCTGCGCCCGAACCGTGCCTGCTATCACTGACAATGTGACGCAAGCCAGAATCGCTACGATAGAGATATGTTTTCGCATTGGCCTCTTACTTTTGAATGAGAATCAGATGTTTCAATCAGATGTTTCAATCAACGGATAATTTCAAACGTCTGCTTCAAACGGATATCTTCCGACGAGTTGCCGATCATCACCTCGAACTCGCCCGGCTCGACTGTCCAGTTCATGTTGCGATCAAGGAGCATCAAGTCATCTGGCTGTAAGGTAAAAGTTACGGTCTTCATTTCTCCGGGCTGGAGGTTAGTGCGCTCGAAGCCGCGCAACTGCTTTTCATAGATCGTCACGCTGCTGACTTTATCGCTAACGTACAACTGCACGACTTCATCGCCCGCGCGTCGCCCGGTGTTGCGGACATCCACACTGACGTAGACGTTGCCCGCAGGTCTTTGTTTCTCCGGCGTCACATGCAAGTTACTGTACTCGAACGTCGTGTAGCTTAGCCCAAAGCCGAACGGATACAACGCGCCTTGAATTTGGGACTTGCCGTTGCCGCCGAAACCCTTCGCCGGTTCGTTGGCTTGTGAACCGGGCTTGAACGGAAAGTTAAACGGAATCTGCCCGACGGTTTTCGGGAATGTGATGGGCAGCTTGCCGCCGGGATTGTACGCGCCGAACAAACTCTCCGCGATGGCCTGCCCGCCGAACTCACCGGAAAACCATGATTCGATTATCGCGGGCACGTGACGATCCGCCCAGTTGATCGTCAGCGGACGGCCGTTGATGAGCACTAAGACGACAGGCTTTCCCGTCGCCTGAATCGCTTTCAGTAAGTCGAGTTGATGACCGGGTAAGTCCAGACTCGTGCGTGAATATCCTTCCCCGACGAGATTGTTGTCTTCGCCCAAGACCACGATGGCGACATCAGCCGACTTCGCCATCGTCGCCGCTTCAGCAATCATTTGTTGTTCGTCGGCGTTTGGCGGCTCCGGCAAGATTTCACTTTCGGGAAAACGCGCATCAATCATATGACAGCCTTTGGCATACTTTACTTCGACGCCCGGCTCGACGAATTGCTTGATGCCGTCAAGCACGGAAACGACGTTAATGTTCGACGGGCCGTAGCGACTGATCGAATGGTTGACTTCCGTCGCGTTCGGCCCTGTCACGAAGATTGATTTGATTCTGTTTTTATCGAGTGGCAAAGTGTCGTTGGCGTTTTTCAAAAGCACGAGCGATTCGCGCGACGCTCTTAGGGAAATCTCCAACGCGTCCTTTGTTCTGACACTTTTGTCCGCGCGCTTCGGATCAACATAAGGATTATCAAACAGTCCGAGCCAGAACTTGACGCGCAACACGTCACGCACGCGCGCATCGAGCGTCTTCACGGACAAGCTTCCATCTCGCACAAGTTCACGCAGCGGCAAAATGTATTCAGCCGGTGAAGTGAAATTCGTCCGCACGTTCAAGCCAGCTTCGACGACTTGCCGCACAGCGTCTTTGTAATCCGGTGCGACATGATGCTTCTCATACACAAACTCGACTGCCCGGCTATCAGAAACAACGTAGCCGCGAAAGCCCCACTGCCCGCGTAAGATTTCAGTTAAAAAGTATGGACTCGCCGAAACGGGCACGCCGTCGTAATCGTTGTACGAACTCATCACACCGAGCGCGCCGGCGTCACGAATAGCAACTCGAAACGGCGCGAGATACAATTCCTGCATCTCGCGGAATGTGATGTGCGGGTCAGTGCGTGCGTTCCCGTCGCGTCCGCCCTTCGGCGCGCTATAGACGGCGTAATGCTTCAGTGTGGAGACGACGCCTTCCGCCTGCAAGCCCTTGACCATCTCCTTGCCCAACGCTGCCACGAGGTACGGGTCTTCGCCGTAAGTCTCGACGGTTCGCCCCCAGCGCGGGTCACGCGCGATGTCTAAAATCGGCGAATAGATATTTGTGTAACCCAGAGCTTTCGCTTCGCGGCCTGTGATGTGACCGATGCGGCGAAGCAAATCTTTGTCCCACGCAGAGCCTGTATTTATCTGTCCGGGAAACGGCGTCGCGCGGTCGTGACATAAGCCATGCAACCCCTCGTTCGTAAAATCCACCGGAACGCCCAAACGCGTTTCTTCGATGAACCAGCGCTGTACCGTGTTGATCGCTTCGGCGTGCTTCGAATACGGATAGGAATACTGCGTCTTCGCCTGCGGATTATAAGCCAGCCCGTTGAGGTGCTCGTCTATGTTGGCGATGCCGTCTTTCCAAATTTTGGTCTTCCATTCAGCCGTCGGCAGTTCATCCTTTAACACGCGCCCGAAGCCGTAAAGCGTGGCTAGTTGATTAGTCTTTTCTTCAAGCGTCATCTGTGACAGTAAATCATCAATGCGCTTTTCAAGTGGGGCGGAGGCATCTTCGTAAATGTCTTTGCGTCCGTTCTTGTTGAAATCTATCCAGCCGGAATGGTAGATGCTGCTTCGCGTTTGGGTTTGCGGCATACAAACTGCGGTTGGCAGCAGAAGCAGAAAAACCGCGAAAAGTATTTTCATCTCGTCAAAGAAGTAGGTGTTGGTTGGTTCATAGAAAGTGCGCCGTCTTAGGATGAGATGGTCAAGTATTGCCAGACACGACCCTCTCACTACCCGGCTCCTTAAACCGACAGAGCATTACCGTTGGAAGTGGATGGGTTACTTGCCTCCTCCAATTCCCAGCCACGTTGCGCCCGGATGAGATGGTCGCGCATCGCTTCGCGCGCCGCCTCTGGATCGCGCGCGCGGACTGCGCGGTAGATACGCCGGTGCATCTCTGCCGACTCTTTCAAATCTGTCGCACGGTTGACCGTCTTGATACGAATATCAAAGAGCACCTTCGCCACCATGTTCATCAGTGCGGCGAGTATGCGATTGCCTGAAGCGGCGGCCATCGCTTGATGGAAGCGCACGTCATGGACGAGGAACTGCTCCGGGTCTTCGAGCGCGGCGTACATCCCCGTGACCTCTTCCGCTAAAGTAGCCATCTGCTCACCCGTTGCGCGCTCGGCGGCGAGACCTGCGACCGCCATCTCCATCGCCCGCCGCGCTTCAAACATTTCGTCTGCGGTCAACCCATGTAGCGATGCCATCAAACTCAGCGGACTGCTATCAAGCGCGGGCGGCCCGTCCGACTCGACGACGAAAGTGCCCGCCCCCTACCGTGATTCCAAGATGCCGACGGCGGCCAGCGAACGAATCCCGGCGCGCAATGTGGGCCTGCTGATACCGAGCAGTCGCGCCAGATCGCGTTCCGGCGGCAGGCGGTCGCCGAGCCGCAACTCGCTCCTGTGAATCATCTCCTGTAACTGGATAACGATTTCGGCCGAAGTCGTCCCACGTCGTTCGGGTGCCACAGTTTTGAACATGTCGTGATTTGAATCGGTCATACCATTTTATATCGCTGGAGAGTTTATCAGAAATATCAGAGGCTGGTCATTCTAGCAGCACTTGGTTCTTTATTCATCTCAGCCAGCTATCCAATTATAAACAATCACCCTCCCTTTCAGAGGCAAATGGTGCGGAACGAGATCGCTATTATTCCGGCTCTACGCGGGATGGCTCCCTGTATTCTGGTTGATTTTCGCTCGCCTAGAAGACCTCTTCCGCGCATACAGGATTTTTATAACCGCAAGGGATTGATCTCAAGTCGCGGTGAAAGAAAGCAGGCATTTTACGTCTTGCAGAACTTTTATCGCGGCTTAATGAAAGAAGGAAAGTAAGACTCAACTGTTAAAGTTCCGGCCTCGGTTGTAAATAGCACGACATCAGTTGTATCGTGCCGTTGAATGGCGGCTTCAACGCGTTCGGCGTCGTGTAGGGAGTCAAACACTTATGGTCGTAGTGCTGATGGGCGTAGCCGGTTCCGGCAAGACGACAATCGGGCGCGCGCTGGCGACAGAATTGGGCTGGCAGTTTTACGACGCCGACGACTTTCACCCACGCGCCAACGTCGAGAAGATGGGGCAGGGCACTGCCCTGACCGACGCTGATCGCTTGCCCTGGTTGGAAATGCTGCGCGCGCTTGTCGCCGCCTGCCTTGAACGCAATGAGAGCGCCGTGCTCGCGTGTTCCGCGTTGAAAGAAAGTTACCGCCAATACCTGCTGCTTGACGAGCGCGTGCAACTCTTTTATCTCAAAGGGGACTACGCTTTGATCGAGGCGCGTCTGCGCCAGCGGCAAGACCACTTCATGAAACCGCAGATGCTCGACAGTCAATTCGCCACGCTTGAAGAGCCAGCGCAAGGATCATACTTAGATATTTCTGCAACACCGTTCGACATCATTCAAACGATCAAAAAACGGTTAGGTGTTTAGTTTTTAAGCCGCCCGTTGCTGCCCGTCCGTCTGACGAACTGTTGCGAAGCAGAAACAGGAAGGCGCGAGATCGAGCGGCTGTATCAGGAGCTACAAGTGGCTTTCGAGCAGGCGAGTTATGCGAAAGCCATTCAGCAAAGCGAAAAATTAAAATCAGCTTTGCTTGATGCCGTCACGCATGATCTACGCACCCCGCTAACCTCGATCAAAGCTTCGATCACCACCTTGCTTGATGATTTAGACGGTAAAGGCAAGAGCGATCAAACAACTGCGCTCGACGCCGAATCAAGACGGGAAATGTTTGAAGTTATCAACGAAGAGAGTGACCGTCTCAATCGCTTTATCGGAGGTCTGATCGAGCTGGCGCGCATCGAGGCAGGCGAGATGCACTTGCGTCGCAGGTGGGGAGCAATTGATGAAATTATCACGGCTGCGCTCGCGCGCTCTGAACCACTCACGCAACATCATCGTATCGAAGTCGAAATGGAAACCGAATTGCCGGTTGTGAGCGTTGATCCGCGCGCGGTCAGTGAAGTCGTTTACACGCTCGTTGATAACGCGGCAAAATATTCTGTGCCTGAAACAACAATCCGACTCGCGGCGCAGCGAGCGCGGGATGAGATGCTGCAAATTTCCGTTTCTTATGCGGGCGCACGCTGACGGATCGCGCGCTCCATGACCGATTAGAAGAGCCGATCATTAATGCCATACGCATGGAACACCCTGAGTGGGCGAACGCGGACGGGGCGTGTGTGCCGTGTCTGAGTGCTTACCGCAAATTATTGGAAGATAGACTGACGCCCGGCGAAAGATTGCATACGCAGGCGGAAGATCATCGCTTATGGCCGCGCGTGGAGCGCTTCCTCGCTCGCAGCATAGGTATGGCGAAGCGCATCAGCCACGCGCCTAGCATAGTTGCAAAGGAGGTAAGAATAGATGAGCATAAGCGCCCGTCAAATAATCAGAATCATCAAGCGGGCACTGCCGTTTACAACAAGACATGACGGCGAAAGAAGCGTAAGCGGTTTCTGAAACTAAACTAAGTCAACCAAGGAGTGAGTAAAGTGGCAATGCTATTTAATGCAATCAGCATCGGGAACATTGAATTAAGAAAGCGCGTCATGGAGTATACACTTTCTTGGGGAGGTATCAGTTGAAGCGATCCCGTCACTAAGCACGAACTCATTCGGGTTGAAAAGGGATTCCAATTTGCGCGGAACCACTTATCTATCTTTGCCGATTCTGTAAGATTTTCATAAATGACCCGGAGCGCAAATCTTCAATTGAGAGGCTGGTCAATTCTTGCGCTTCTTGTTCGGTCAGGGCGCGGCAGTTGATCGCACGTAGAAAATAGTTGAGCAATCCCTGACCTGTGGCGGCGTCGTCAAAGACATCGCCGACCAGTGTTGCCTGTGCCGCCTTTGCGACAAAGTTTCGCAGCCGCTCGGAGGCCGCCGCCAAGCCTTCGAGAAAGAAAGTGTAAACGGCGGCGTAGCGCGTGGGCAGTTGCGCCGGATGCAAATCCCAGCCTTGGTAAAAAGCGTTGGTCAGGGAATGGCGGACATGGCCGTAATGCAACTTCCACGCGCGTTGAACGACAGCGCGATTCTCTGCCTGTTGTGCCGAGGTGAGTTCGCCACGATGCGGCGCGACCGGCAGGATATTGGTTGCGCCGTCGGATAGCCAGACGCCTGTGCCCGCAAAGGAAACCTGCATTATATGGCGCGCGAAATCGCAGGCCGGGTGCAACATGTCTTGATAGGCGGCAGTGATGGTGCAATTAGCCGTGTAATCGTAAGTGCCGAAATGCGCCGCCACACAACGCCCGCGCGCGGCCTCGAGCAGTTGCGGAAGATTCGCTTCGCCGCGTTCGTTGATGAGCGACTGCGTAGTTTCAATCATCATCTCCATCTTGAGCGCGCTCGCTGGTAAGTTAAGGCGTGGCTCCAACAGATCGAAGATGTCCGCAAGAGCCGCGACTTCCGCTGGTGCGACAATTTTCGGTAGCGTGACCACGAAATTGTCCGGCAAGCGTCCGCCGTTAATCGTCGTGAGCGTTGTCAGGAATAGATCAAGCGTGCGTATGCTGCGCGCGTGCGATTCGGCAGTGAACGGTTTGATACGAATGCCTAAGAACGGTGGAAGCGTGCCCGCCGCGAAACCTTTGGCGACTTCCTGCGCGGCGGCGACGGCGTGTCCGTCCTCTTCTGCATCCGGGCGCGTGCCATAGCCGTCTTCAAAGTCAATACGGAAATCTTCGATTGGCTCGCGCGTGAGCTTCTCTAACACACGCTCGTAAATCGTGGCCGCCAGCGCGTCCGGCAGTTCGAGCGTCTGCGCGAAAGTTGTCGCGTTTGGCGCGTAGGTTTCCAGAGCGCGCAACGACAGCGCACCAAGTCGTGAAGCGGAGTCCGCCTTGAACAGATGCGCGCCGCCATAGACGGTGTGCACAGGCTGACGGCGTCCAGACTCGCCCGGATAAGCGGCTGCGAAAGCGGCGTGAGCAGGTTGCAGCCCGCGAGAAATTCCCTGCATTGATTCCTGAGAAAGTGATGTTTTCATAGCAAAAGAGTTAGTAACGAGTGCTCTTGGTTTATTCGTATTCCGCGATTATTTAACGAGTCAGCCGCGCTTCAATCAAGCCGTGCGGTTCGCTTGTCGGCACGAAGATGCGGTTGTCGTTCTTCAAACCGAAGCGCGAAACATCTACCGGCAGACAATGTATGTTGGGCAGCGAGAACGATATTTCTGCGACATCGGGAAACTTTTCCAACACGGCTTCGCCCATCGCATGAAGCGTATGTTGCACGGAGAGACTGTCGTGTCCGGCGAAAGCTTCGAGAATGGTTTGCCGCACACCGCGCCAAATGTCGCCAGTAGCCGCGTCTGGGCGAGCATAGCGCCAAGAGGCTTTGATGGAAGTAGCAAGAATTCTGTCTGGTGTTTCCGGTAAAGTAGTGTAGCGATCTTTAATGAAGCCGACGAAACCTGATTGGGTTGTTTTCAAAACTACTAAATCTTCGACACCGGACTCAACTGTTGCGCCGTCGCGCGTGGCACTGATTGTCGCAGTGCGCTTTTCGTCGCCGCTCTTGGTGAAAGAGTGCGGATGCGGTTCGTCGCCGACGGCGATGCGCGCCCATGCGTTCTCTGTAATTTCGATGACTACTCGCGCCACTTGCCGGTTGTGCGTCAGAAAATAATCGGCCAGCCGCAACGCAAAGTTTTCGATTTCTTCAATCTCCGTCGTCTCCCATGCCAGCGCATAGACAGTGTTCTTCATCGTGTCTGTGGGTAGCACAGCGCTGTTGTCGCCGACGGTGTGAACTTCCGTGAACTCGCCCTCGAACGCGATGTTGACGGTCACATCCTGTAATTCGTGTTGCTCGCCACGCCGCGCCACCTTCATCAAACGCACGCGCGACTTGCCGTAATTATTCTGGACTATACGGACGGACATAAGTTTAGCTCCCGCGATAGGTCGAGTAACCGAACGGACTCAACAGCAGTGGAACGTGGTAATGCTGCGCCGCATTTCGCACGGTGAATGCCACGACAACCTGCGGATAGAAGCCTTCGATGTGTTGTTGCGCAAAATAAGTTTTAGTGTCGAAAGTAAGCCGGTAGTCGCCCGGCAAAAGGCTCGTGTCCGGCGCAAGCAAGTCGCGCAGTCGTCCGTCACCATCCGTTGCACCTTTGCCAATGACTTCCCAGAGCAACGCCGGAGTCTGCCGCTCTAATGTGATTGGAACACCACGCGCCGGAGAGCCAGACGAAACATCCAAAACGTGTGTTGTGATTGCGCTCATGCGTTCTCCGCTAACCGGCATTTCTCATTCACACAGTTTCCGCAATCTGATCTCCGTTATCTTGCTCTGTTCCTCCGCCGCGATGCGAAGTTCTGTGTCGCCGTTGTTGTTCAAACGCTGGCGGCACAGGGCGAGCATCTCTTCGGCGCTTTTGCCTGTGGCGCAAACGATAAAGATATATCCGAACTTCTCTTCATACAAACGATTGGCTTCTGCTAACGCGTCACGCACAGAGTCGTTTGCGGTGTGCGTGCCGGATTGTTCGGCGTGCGACCACGCGGCAGACTGCGACGGTTGCTGCGGCGCAGCTTGGCGCGCGCCAATCTTTGGATGAGCGGCAAACGCTTCGAGCCAATCTTGAGCGTCGAGACTCTGCCAGATTTGTTTTGCTTGCTTGAGCAGCGTGGCGACATCATTGAAGGGACGCGCCCCAGCCATCATGCGCGCCCACTCCCGCGAACCGCAGCAATCACGAAAGCGTGCTTTGGCTGTCGCAAGCGTGGCGTGATTCAATTGCTTCAATCCATCGCTCACGCCGTGTCCTCAATTCTACCGTAAAGACGCAGACGGCTCACGCCGCCATCCGGGTAGATGTTGAAACGCGCGTGCGTCAACGCGCCGCAGTCTGCGAGTTCGCCCATGAAGATGTGACGCGTGTGTGCCTGTAAATTTGTATTCGGTAAAAGTTCCCGCCAGACAAGCGACTCAAGGTTCGTGTCGTCGTCAGCACGGCTCACTTCAATCGAGCAGCTTTCGGGATAATTACCTTTGAAGCGCAACGTGTCCACTTCGACGCGCTTGATCGTTCCGGCAGCGCCGAGTTTGACGATGCACCAATCATGTCCCGCGCCTCTGCGCCGTTTGGTTTCCCAGCCGTCGCTCATGTCCTGTGCGCGTCCGGGCATAATCAAATTGTGCCGGTGGCCGAAGAACATATCGCTCGCCCCGAGCACCGTCCCGCCATGCTCCACTGCCGCTAAATCAATCTCACTACGGCGACGACGCAACGCAGCCCAATCCGGCGAGACTACGCCATGAACACGAAGACGCGCCACGCCTCCGTCTGGATAAATTCTCAAACGCAAGTGTGTGACGCGCGTCGCGTAGTTTATTGTAAAACGATTCTGCGCGTCGCCCTCCAATGATGATTGTGGCAGAATTTCAATCCACTCAATCGCCGCGCTCAGTAGTTGCTCGACATTCGGATGGCCGTCAACCGCGCAGGCTTCAATCGAGCAATGCGAAGGATAATTGCCACGAAAAAAACTCGTGTCCACGACGACACCGTGAATGATGCCCGGCACTCCCAGCCGGACGAGACACCAATCGTAATTCTCATCTAAGCGAGGCGAACGACGGCGGCGTGTTTCCCAACCGTCCATCCACTTGCCCAAGTCCGTGTACTTGCCTTCGATAAAGACGGGTGCGCCCGGTTTGAGCAAGTTCTCCTTCGGCGCGAAGAACTCATCATTGGCAAACAAAACCGCGCCGTCCAAACGCTCGGAAGCTAAATCAATCAGTTCGGTGAAATCCATCATAAAGTTCAAACTCAAAAGCCTTGAAGCACTATAATCTCTGTTGGCTTAGTCTTATTTCAACAAACCGCAGCGTTAGGCACATCATGTTTACTCATCTCTCTCTACTCCTACCTCAGCACCTCTCACCTAAGCGTTCTCATCAAAACAAACTAACTCTACAAGATTGCCTTCCAAATCCCTTACATACAACGAACGCCAATGAACCCAGGCGTGCTCAGCCGTCTTTACCTCCAACCCAAGTCCCTCAAGTCGCCTCTTCTCAGCACCAAAATCTGCAAGCCCAATTGCGAAAGCAAAATGATCAACCGTAGACTTCTCCGCTTCCAAACCTTGATAGCCAGTTTCTTGTGAGCGATCAAACAGAGCTAGAATCTGCGTGTGCCCATCATAACCTTCTGCAATCTTGAAGAAGGCAACATTGGGAAATCTTTTCATCAATTTGAGGCCGATAACATCTTCATAGAATTGCTGCATTCGATCAAGGTCTGTGACGCGGAGGGCGATCTCACCGAGTGCTTTGATAGCTTGTTGCATTATTTGTAACCTCAACTCTCTAGAGAAGAAGCGCCTACTACTGGTTACGCGGAACCACTTTTGTCCTTAGCGATATTTGCGTGTTATCGAGAATCGTGCTGCATAAGTTATTTTACACATCAGAATATACTAAATTTTTAGCAACACAGATTAAAACACCGGCTTATTCTGTCAGCAATGCGCCGGTGGCGTTGGCGGCAAACTGCCCTTGCCCGTAGACTTTTACGCCGCGCACGTAGGTGGCTTCGACGCCGCCGCGCAGATTCATGCCCGTGTAGGGCGTGAGCTTGTGACGGAAGTGTATGGCTTCAGGCGTGACTTTGAACTCTTCTTCGGGATGCCAGATCACGATGTCAGCATCGTAGCCGCGCGCGAGGCAGCCTTTGCGTTTGTCCATTCCGACAAGCTCTGCGGGCGCGCCAGACATCCAGCGCGTTAGCTCGCGCAGACCGAAGCCGCGCGCCTGCGCTCCCGTCCACACCGCAGGCAAACTGAATTGTAGGGAAGCGATGCCACCCCACGCTTGCATAAAGTCGCCGGTCTCCGCCACTTTCAAATCCGGTGTGCAGGGCGAATGATCGGAGACAACCATATCAATAACGCCCTCCGCCAAAGCCTCCCACAGCCGCTCACGATTCTCGCGCTCGCGCACAGGCGGGCAGCACTTGTAATGAGTCGCGCCGTCTGGAACTTCTTCCGCCGCGAAGGTCAGATAATGCGGGCACGTCTCGACGGTAATCGGCAATCCTTCCGCACGCGCCGCACGCAACAAAGGCAACGCATCGGCGGATGAATGATGCACGATGTGGACACGCGCTTTTGTTTCGCGGCACAGTCGAACCAACAAGGCGATGGCTTCGTTTTCCGATGCTCTCGGACGTGATTGCAGAAAGGTTTGATAAGCATGTGGGTTGCTGCCTGCGATTGCGAGAGCGGCATTTTCAATCGGTTCGGGAACTTCGGCGTGAACGAGCAGAACCGATTGCAGCGCGGCCAACTCCGGCATCGCTTCGCGCAAGTTTGCTTCCGTGACGTGCGAAAATTCGTCAACGCCGGAAGGCACTAAAAAGCATTTGAAGCCACGCACGCCAGCGGCTAAGAGCGGCCTTAACTCCCCTGTGTTGCCCGGCACGACGCCGCCCCAGAAAGCCACGTCAATCCAGCATTGCCCTTCTGCCGCCGCGAGCTTGGCTGCGAGTCCGGCCTGCGTCGTGGTCGGCGGAATGCTGTTAAGCGGCATATCCACAAGCGTCGTCACACCACCCGCCGCCGCGCCCTTCGTCGCCGTCGCGAAGCCTTCCCACTCTGTGCGTCCCGGTTCGTTGACGTGAACGTGAGTGTCCACCAGCCCCGGCATCAACACTGCCTCGCCCGCATCCACAAGCGGAATTTGCGCAGGCACATTATCCCATTCGCCCACCGCCGCAATGACGCCCTCGCGTATATGCAGTGAAGCCGCGCCAATCATTTCCGGCGTGACGACACGGCGGCTGCGAATAATTAGGTCTGATTTGTTCATGTCTCGTTCAATAGGAGTAAGCGCGAGCGTGTTCAACTATTGAGAGAGCGATAAATTAGCGTAAACACATAGCGTCCAGAGCTATGGGAACTAAACAAATTTATTTTTCTTCTCTAATGTGGGCCTTAAAGCAAAACGGGCATCGCTTGGATGCCCGTAAGCTAATGTAGATATTGGCTCCGCAGGTAAGACTCGAACTTACAACCCTTCGGTTAACAGCCGAATGCTCTGCCATTGAGCTACTGCGGAAGAGGCGCACGGTGTAATTGCTGCAACTTGTCCGGCGCGAGAAAAACTTTTTATAGCAAATGAATTGCTCGAACGTCAAGCGCGCTGATGGCGGAGCGCGGCTTGCGCTTGACGTGAAAGTGCGCGAACATCTTGCGCTATCGTGCTTTGAAGGGATTTGATCGCAACCACCCTTTCATTAACGGTTCGTGTGCGAAGCGCGCGGGCGACCGGAGAAATTCAGAGTATGGAACGTCGTATAACGAGTTGGTATAGTCGCAATCTGGAGATGGAAATGCCGGTTGTGGCTTATGGTCATGCGGGTGCGCCGTTATTAATGTTTCCGACGGCCGCCGCAGATTATCTGGAATATGAAAGATTTTTGTTGATCGATGCGATCAAACATCATATCGAAGCTGGCCGCGTGCGTGCGTATTCCGTCAATAGCGTGAATCGTTACAGTCTGCTTAATCAGGAAGCGCCGCCGTGGATCAAGGGCGAATTGTTAGCGCGCTATGATCGTTACGTCACGGATGAAGTGTTGCCGCTCATTCGTAAGGATACGGGCGACGCAAGTGCGCGTCCCGTCACGACGGGCGCGAGCCTAGGGGCATTCCTCGCCGCCAATACTTATTTTCGTCAACCGGATTTGTTTCGCGGCACCATCGCGATGAGTGGAAGTTACGACATCACTTCGTACCTCAGTGGCTACACGGACGATAATATTTACTTTAATAATCCAATTGCGTATCTCTCGAATCTCGGCGATGATTATTATTTGCCGATGCTGCGCAAAGCCGATGCGATATATATTCTTTCCGGTCAGGGAGCGTATGAAGCGCCGGATCGCAGCCGTCGCTTGTCGGAAGTGTTAACGCAAAAAGGCATTCCGCACACGCTCGATTTGTGGGGGCACGACGTGAATCATGATTGGCCCTGGTGGCGCAGGATGTTGCCTTACTGTCTCGACAGAATACTTTGAAAAGCAGTGTTCAGGAGTCAGAAGTCAGTAGACAGGATAAAAGCTGGAAGCGAATAAAACGAGACTGAATATAATTGTCCTCGCTTCTTCATTCTGACTTCCGTCTCCTGACTCCTGAGTGCTTCTTTTACGGTTCATCCGTGCCTTTCTTGCCCTTCTTCTTTTGCGGATCAACTTCGCGCGGGCGCGTCGCAGCGGGCGGCGGTGTGAGGGAATCCGTCGCGTGTGATGTGACGGGCGCAGCGGTTTCTGCTTTCTTAGGTGTAGTGCCTGAAGGCGTTGGTGCGGCTGTCGGCAGGCGATTCTCTAATGCGCTCGGAGCAGGTGGCAGCGTTACTTGTTCGAGCCTCGGATTAGTCGCAGCAGCGGGCGGCAAGTCTCCATCGTCGCTTCCGTCGTCATAGCTGCGTCGGAGGCTCGCGCGCGCGGCCAACTCCTGACGCTTCGCTTCGTCTTCGTCCTGCCGTTCGCGGTGGCGCTGGTCAAGCAATTCCTTCATATCTTCAGGCATGTCGGGTGGCTTCGCAAAGTCTTCTTTCGGTTTGTCCTTCAAAAAATCTTTCATAAAATCGACGAAGAAGGGAAGCGCGCCGTGGCCGCCCGTCATGTCATCGCCAAGCGGTTTCTTTCTGCCCGGATAGCCCATCCACACGCCCGTCACATAAGTCGGCGTGTAGCCGATAAACCACACGTCTGTATGATCGTTGACGGTGCCGGTTTTGCCCGCGAGCGGAACATTCAAAACTTTCGCGCCCGCGCCCGTTGCTCCCGGCAGATCAATCACGCCGCGCATCATGTCAACCATCGTTAGGGCGACGTATTCGTTCGTTACTTTGTAAGTAGTCTTTTCCCACTCTTCAAGCGTCGCGCCGTCGCGGTCGAGCACGCGACGAATTATATGCGGCGCAACACGCACGCCTTTGTTTGGAAACGCAGAGTAGGCCGAAACCATTTGAACGAGCGGCACTTCAGTCGCGCCCAAAGCCGAAGGTAGATACGGAGCCATCGGGACGGTGATGCCGAAGCGCCTGACCATTTGCGAACCTGTTTGAATGCCGACGGTATCGAGCAAGTGTACGGCGGGCACGTTCATGGATTTGGCGAGCGCTATTTTCATAGGCATGTCCGCGTTGCCCGTTGAGCCGTCGTAGTTGTGCGGCGTCCAATCGCCTCTGGTGATCGGCGCGCCGCTTACCTTCGAGTCGGGCGTCATGCCCCACTCAATCGCCGCCGTGTAAACGAAAGGCTTGAAGCAGGAACCTGTTTGACGATAAGCCTGCGTCGCGTTGTTGAACTTGTTGGTGTAGAAATCATAACCGCCTACCTCTGCAATGATCTCGCCCGTGTGCGCGTTCAAGGTCATCATCGCGCCCTGCACGTTGGGGATTTGCGCGAGCATGACTTTCAAGCGGCGATTCGATTTATCCACTTCTTTAATCTCAAACTCGGCGAGGTCGCCAAGCTTGAATTCTGTTTTCGGCTGACGCGCAGACCAACCCATTTCCTTTGAAGAAACGACGGCGTTGTAATTGCCAAAGCGTACCATTGCTTCATTGCGCCCCGCATCGACTTTGGTAATGAGTCCGATGATGTGCTTGCCTGTCTCGTAATCGTTGCCGTACCAATCCGGGTACTTGAAGTTATCAAGTTGCGGCTGCGTAAGCTGGCCGCCATTATTGATAATTGAACTGATATTGGTGTAGTTCGAGTGCCAGCCAGAGTGTCCCTTATCGTACTGGCGCAAGCGCGCGCGCACGACTTCGACGGCTTTTTTCTGCGCGTCGGCGTTGATTGATGTATAGACGGAGAGTCCGCCCTGCGCGACGCGCGTCGTGAATCTGTCTTCGAGTTCCTGCCGAATCTCTTCAATTGGATAGTCGTATGGAGTCGAGCGTTTTTGCGCCTGGTAGTAAGCGGAATCGGCAAGTTGAATCGGCGTCGCTTTCGCGCGGTCTACTTCCGATTGCGACGCGAAGCCGTACTTTGCCATTTGATCGAGCACGACGTTGCGCCGCGCGCGCGCTTCGTCCGGGTGGCTGGTGGGCGAAAGCTGGCTCGGCGCTTTCGGCAGTCCGGCGATGAGCGCCGCTTCTTCAATCTTCAAATCCTTCGCTTGCTTGCCGAAATAAGTTTCCGCGCCGGATTCAACGCCGTATGCGCCCGCGCCCAAAAAGATGTTGTTGGCGTACATCTCTATGATCTGATTCTTCGTGTAGAAGCGTTCGATCTGAAGCGCGACGACCCATTCATTGACCTTGCGTTTGAGGGTTTGCTCTTTGGAAAGAAAAAGACTTTTGGCGAGTTGCTGTGTGAGCGTCGAACCACCTTCGCGGCTGCCGGTCGTGGCATTTTTAATGATAACGCCGACGATGCGTATCGGGTCAATGCCGACGTGATCGTAAAAGCGCGCGTCCTCGATAGCAAGAATCGCGTTCTTCATCACCGGCGGAATCTCTTCGTACTTGAGCGGAATACGCTTTTCCAAAGCGAACTCGCCAATGACAGTTTTGCCGTCGTCCGCGTAGACGCGAGTCACAACGCTTGGGCGATACGTTGCGAGCGATGCCACTTCACTTGCCGCGCGCGAATAGTTAAGCTGGTAAGCGGCGACAATGCCGGTTAAGCCTCCGGCAGCAAGCGCCAGCAGCAACACGGCGGGCAACCAGAGCTTGCGCAATCGTCGATAGCGCTGAATAGGCGGCGCAATGATTGTCGTGCGAGACGGCGAAGTTGATGGCTTAGGAGTGTTTGAAGACATGTCTAACTTGTCCTTTTCAAAATCGAGGCGAGGTGTGCTTTACGTTAATAACCACCTCACCGGAAAAGCTTGCTCTGTATTCCTGCTTGGTAAAGCGGCGTGCGGGAGACTTGCATCGCTGGCAAAAGTGATTATATCGCAACTCGCGCGGGCATGGCGAGATCGCCGGAAGTGAACCGCGCCGGAATATTACGGAACAAAGCGACGATCAACGGAATACTATCCGGCGAATGGCGTGAAGCAAGGTTATCGCGCAGTTAGCTCCAACGTCAGTTTAGTAGTGACAGCATTGATTAAACAATTGCACTTTATTCTTACGCGTGCATCATTCAAAGTTTTGACTTACATCAGCATTATAATAAAGTAAGGCCATTGTTAGAGCCGGGACATTCGTTGTTTACAGTTATGACACTTTCCGCCAGCATAGCGCTTGGTCGTTATAAAATCCTTTCCCATCTTGGCGCAGGCGGGATGGGCGAGGTTTATCTGGCGGAAGACACTCGTCTGCATCGCAAGGTCGCGCTCAAAGTTTTACCTGAAAATATCGCTGCCGATAAAGAACGTTTGCAACGCTTTGAGCAGGAAGCGCGTGCCGCTAGCCGCTTGAATCATCCGAATATCCTCACCGTTTATGAATTCGGTTTTGAGGGCGAGGTTCATTTTCTCGCTACTGAGTTGATTGAAGGCGAAACATTAAGAGAAACAATGAAGGGCGGCGAATTGTCTTTGAGTGAAGCGCTTAACATCGCCGAGCAGATTGCTTTCGCGCTTTCGGCGGCGCACGCCGCAGGCATTGTTCACCGTGACCTGAAACCGGAAAACATCATGATTCGCCGCGACGGAGTGGTGAAAGTTCTGGATTTCGGCCTAGCAAAACTAATTGAGAAAAAAGAAGTCAGCCCCGACACGGAAGCCGCAACGCGCGCTTTGGTAAGAACGAATCCGGGCGTGGTGATGGGAACTGCTGCGTATATGTCGCCCGAGCAAGCCAGAGGCAAAGACACGGACGCGCGAACCGATGTTTGGAGTTTAGGCGTTTTGATTTATGAGATGGTGAGCGGGAAGTTGCCGTTCGCGGGCGAAACGAGCAGCGATTTTATTGCTTCGATTTTGAAAAGCGAGCCGCCGCTTCTTTCACATTATGTTTCCGATGTACCGCATGATCTGGAAAAAATAGTCAGCAAATCGCTGCGGAAAAACCGCGACGAGCGTTATCAAAATATCAAGGATTTGCAGATTGATTTGAAAGATTTGCGGCAGGATTTGGAGTTTCAAAATAAGCTCGAACGCTCCACCGCACCAAATAAAAATCGCGTCCAGACAAATGACAAAAACCTCGAACCGCAAACACAGATTTTAGAACGTGAACTGACCAATGCGACCGTTGCGGCGATTTCGACGAAAGATGAAATCGAGCATCCGTTATCAAGCGCGGAATATGTCGCCCGTGAAATTAAACAGCACAAGGGCGGAATCCTAGCGGCTCTGTCAATTTTGATTTTGGTTGCAGCCGGTTTCGGCTATTGGTTTTACGTTGATCGTTACGCTTCAATTCGTTCCAAACAGATAAACTCAATCGCCATCCTGCCATTTGAAAACGGAAGCGGCGATGCGAGTCTTGATTATCTCTCGGACGGATTAAGTGAAAGTCTGATTGATAAACTCTCGCAACTGCCGCAATTGAAAGTCATCGCACGCAGTTCAAGTTTCAAATACAGAGGCGCGAACATTGATTTGCAAGACGTGGCGAATAAACTCGGCGTGCAGGCAATTGTAATGGGAAAAGTTGTTCGAGTCGGCGATAACTTAACCGTGCGGGTTGAAATGATTAATGCCGCTGAGAACCGCCAACTGTGGAGCGAACAATATAATCGCAAAGCGTCAGACATGCTTGTGGTTCAGCAGGAAATCGCGCAGGTGGCTTCGGAAAAACTGCGTCTGAAATTATCGGGAGCGCAGGAACAGCGACTCGCCGAACTCAATACCGTCAACCCGCAGGCTTACGAGTTGCTGCTCAAGGGACGCTACTTTAGATATACACGCGGTCAGGAAAATCTGGAAAAAGCCGTTGAATTCTTTCATCAGGCGATAGCGGTTGACCCGAACTACGCGCTCGCTTACGCCGATTTGTCGCGGACTTATACATTTCAGATGGGCAATGGTCGGGTTGATCCGAAAGAGTTTAGACCGAAGGCGGAAGCGGCGGCGCGAAAGGCTTTGGAATTAAACGCGAATCTCGCCGAAGCGCATCTCGCATTGGCAGGCGTTTATAATGATGAATGGAAATGGTCGGCTGCCGAAGCCGAATATAAACGAGCCATTGAATTGAATCCGAATCTCGGCGCGGCGCGGCAGAGATATTCATTCTATCTTAGCAATCTTGAGCGGCACGACGAAGCCATTGCGGAGGCGAAACGCGCCCGAGAACTCGACCCTCTGACGCTCAGTTCCAATTTACAGATTGTCTTTAGCTATCATTTCGCGCGGCGGTATAACGAAGCGATTGAAGCCGCGCAAAAAACGCTCGAAATGGATAAAAGCTGGGGCTACACGCTGCTCGGCTATGCTTACGCAGGCAAAGGAATGTATAAGGAAGCCATTGCCAGCTACGAAGAATCAATCCGCAACGGCAACCCGACCACCAGCGTGCAAATTTATCTCGGCGCGGCATACGCTCGAGCCGGAGAGTGCGAAAAAGCGCAGGCGATTTTGAAGACGTTGCAAGCGAGTAAAGAATATGTCTCGCCCGGCGAACTGGCGATTCTCCACACTGCGCTTGGAGACAAAGAGGCGGCTTTACAATCGCTCGAAAAAGCATTTGCCGAACACGACCTGCAACTTCAATATCTCAAAGTCGAATCCGGGCTTGATTCTTTGCGTAACGATTCGCGCTTTCAAGACCTGATGCGGCGCGTCGGTCTCGTGCCGTAACAAGTATGAGGAGAGGTGAAGGCGTCTAACTATTAACTAAGACTTCAATGCACGTGTTAAATCTTTGTGAATCTATTGTTTAGCTGCTCTTCGGGAGATGCTGTGTGGCTTGACTTGAAACAGTTTCGACCTTTATAATCGTGTTCCTTTATGGGGGCGACAGGCTTCGACAGGAGTTTGGAGCGTTGATTGGATGCATGTCGGGCGCCCTTATGCCGCTCGTTAAAAAGCGTAGGGAAACACAATTGCCAATAATCAAGAATTGGCCCTTGCTGCTTAATTAGGCACCAAGGCGTCTCGCCGCAAGTTGCTCATGCGCGCGGATCGAGATGTCACCTCAGATGAGCTAGCCTGCTGCTTCGGCACGTGGCAACAGGCGAAAACAAGTCGGGCTAGCTTATGTTCCGGGTCTTCGTCGCTTCACTGACCGGAACGACGAGCGAAATTTGCTTTCTCGAAAGAGGAAGCGAAAAGAGAAGCGACTACACATGTAGATTCCGTCGGCGTCGGCTTCTGGAACAGGGTTCAATTCCCTGCGCCTCCATTTTTAATTTCCATTCGACAAACCGCGCGAGCTTTAGTTCAAAGCACATTGAATCCTGATTTTCCTATCGGCATTTTCGATAGCGGCGTCGGCGGCTTAACAGTCTACCGCGCGCTGCACGAACAATTGCCGCAGGAGCGATTCGTTTATCTGGGCGACACGGCGCGCGTGCCATACGGCACAAAATCGCTTGCAACAGTTGAGCGCTACGCAATTGAAAATGCACGATTCTTGGAAGCACGCGGCATTAAGTTATTGGTCGTCGCGTGCAACACCGCGTCCGCGCTGGCGCTGCCCGCCATTAGTCGCGCGATTGATGTGCAGGCTATCGGGATGATCGAACCCGGCGCGCGTGCGGCCGTCGAAGCTTCCGCATGGCAACGCATCGGCGTCATCGCCACAGAGTCAACCATTCACAGCAAAGCTTACAGCAAGGCGATTGCGAAACTCGCTCCGCACGCGCAAGTCATCGAACGTGCCTGCCCGCTCTTTGTCGCACTCGCCGAAGAAGGCTGGGCGGAGACAAACGTTGCGCGCCAAGTAGCGACAGAATATTTGCGCGACCTTGTGGCAAGCAAGGTTGATACGCTTGTTCTAGGCTGCACGCACTATCCAATCTTACGGCGCGTCATTCAAGACGCGATGGGCGACCGTGTGCGCTTGATTGATTCGGGCGAAGCGGCGGCACATGATGTCGTCAGGCTCTTGAGTGAGCACCGACTCACGCGCACAACAGAGAACGCGCAGAGGCTTACGCCGCCGCGATACCTGTGCGATGATCTGGATCACTTTTATGTGACGGATGCGGCAGAAAGATTCAGCCGCGTCGCCGAAAGATTCTTGGGCAGCGCGCCGAAAGTTTTAGAGGCGGTTGAAGTTTGGGGAACCGATGAGCTACACACGCACGGATAAACGCGCGCACGACGAACTGCGCCCCGTAAAAATCACGCCCGGATTTTTGCCTTACGCAGAAGGCTCCGCGCTCATCGAAATGGGCGACACGCGCGTTTCCTGTTCCGCATCAATCGAAGAACGCGTGCCGCCTTTTTTGCGCAATCGCGGGCAAGGTTGGCTCACCGCCGAATACGCGATGCTGCCACGCGCCACACATCAACGCACACAGCGCGAAACGGGACGCGGCGGCCCCTCCGGGCGCACACACGAAATCCAGCGCCTGATCGGACGAAGCCTTCGCGCCGTCATCGACATGAAACTTTTAGGCGAGCGCACCATCACCATTGACTGCGACGTACTACAAGCCGACGGCGGCACACGCACCGCGTCAATCACAGGCGCTTACGTCGCCCTCGCCCTCACTTGCCGTCACCTTATTAGCGCAGGCAAAATCTCCCGCTCCCCGCTGACAAACGAAGTCGCCGCCATCAGCGTCGGCATCGTTGATGAAACGCCCCTGCTTGATCTCAAGTATGACGAAGACTCGCGCGCCGAAGTTGACATGAACATCGTCTGCACCGGCGACAACCGTTTCATCGAAATACAGGGCACAGCCGAAGGGACACCGTTCGGTCAGGAAGATATGAACAAGCTTTTAGCGTTAGGTACACAAGGTATCGCGCATCTCATACAACTTCAGCGTGCTACATTCAAACAGTTTACGGAGTAGTACCACAACACCTTGTAAAGGAACTTTTTCGATATCTATAAGAGTAGCAAAGAAAAGTTTACGTTAAGGGGGTACGGTTGATTATGTCCATTGATCTGGACTTAAAGCTATTTTTTTTGTAGATCGCTAATTGTTTCCTGTAACCGTGCGGCGTTGGGTGCCTTAGGATTAAGTTTCAGATAGGTCTGCAATTCTGTGGCGGCAAGTTTGTATTCGCGCTTACCCCAATAAATACCGCCCAAGTAATAATGGGCTACGCTCATCTCGTTGCCGCCCATATTGATGACACGTTGTAGCTCTTTTACAGCTTCATCGAAACTGCGTTGCCCGATCAACGCACGCCCTAAGTATAGGTGAGCGACGCTTGATGATTCATTCTTCTTTAGTGCCAGACGCAATGACGTTTCAGCTTCGGCATACTTCTTATCGTTGACGAGCATGATGCTGTAATTAAGGCGTGGCGTGAAGGCATCGGGAGCAGTTTTCACGGCGGAAGCGAACAGTCCGGTCGCCTTGTCCGGTCGGTTGATCTTCAGGTATTGGACGCCGAGTTCGTTTAGCGCCAGCGTAAAATTCGGATAAAGGTTAATTGCGCTTTGCAATTGCGCGATAGCCTTTTCGGTAGAGCCTGCGTGCGCCGCTTCTAATCCTTTGAAGTAATAATCCTGCGCAGGCTTTGGTACGCTGGCAAGCGACGCATCGAACACTGCCGGTTTGGATTTATCGTTGGCAGCCTTGGGCGATCTCTTCGGTCGCAAATAAATTGGTAAAGTAAAATTGCGTGTGATGCTTAAGCTTGTTCGTGTCGCCTCCGGGTCAATCGTGATTGTCTCCCGCACATCTTCATAATTCTCGCCGCCTTCAACGGTCACGGTATAAGAGCCGGGGCCTAACGACTGAAAACTAAATGAACCGTTATTGTCTGTGATGACCGAAAGCGAATCGGAGCTAGTGCTTTCAAGCCGGACTTTGAGGCGCAAATCCGTGCGTCTTCCCGAAGGCTCAATCAAACGCCCTTGAATTGTATGTGAGCCGCCTGAGCCTGTGAGATCAGTTCCACCACTGCTCTGCGCGCAAATGGGAATGATAAACATTGTCAGCAGCAGCGCCGCAGGCAAGCTTCGCAAGAAATTGAATGATAAACGGCGAGCGGTTTCCGCCCATGAAAAATAAGACATAAACGCCTCCCTTCAGATAACCGGTAGAGGTTTTCGTTTAGATATGTTACAGGAAAAATGAGCGTGCAGCATATAGTAGAAAAAGAATGGGGAGAGGCGCTTTTGCAAAAGCGCCTCTCCCCATAAAAGCTTTCTTCGTGCTGGTATTGCTACAAGCTTGTGAAAGCCATCAAACTAGAATTGGAACTTAGCGCCCAAACGAACTGAGAACGGGAACTGGAAGATCGTTCCCTGTCCAAAGAACGGATTAGCAATCGGCGCGATGCCAGTGACGCCGCTGTTGATTGTAAACGTCGTATCCTGCCTGATCGCGCGTTGCGTGTTGAAGACGTTGAAAAAGTCAGCCTGCAAACGCAACTGCCTTTTTTCGCCGAACTTGATTGGGAAATACGCGTTCAAGTCGAGGTTAGTGGTAAACGGCGTGCGATTCTTTCCGGTGATTGGATTGATCGCCGTGCCGCGCTGCACCTGAAAACCTTCGTTGTTGCCGTAGACCGCATCGGGAATCAATTGGTCGTACGGGATGCCCGACTGCGCACGGAACGAACTACCGACGACGAGCGCACGGAACGGTGTCGTGTAGCTACCGTCGAACTTGAATTGATTCGGACGATCATTGGGCAAGCGTCCGTATTGATTGTTGAGAAGATTCGGAAGATCGAACAACGAAGTGATGTTCGGATCAGACTGGCCGTTATCGTTGCGGAACAATCCTTCATAGTTCCCGATCAAGCTTGAGCGAACGTAGGAAGCGATGAACTGGTAATTGTCCGAGAAGCGTTTGGTTGCGGTGAATTCAAGCGCGCGATAGTAACGACGAGCGCGGCCAAACGGCACGCCGAGAAGTCTGGCGTTACGTTCTGTCAAGCTTTCGCCCGGATTGAACAGGAAGTAATTGTCGCCGCCATCGAACGAGCCGTCTTCAATGACGGTGTCCTGCGCGCGATAAACACCACGCACACCAACTGACAGATTGCGACGAACTTCGTACTCGAAACCGGCGGTTGTTTCGTTTACGTCCTGCGGTTTGAGATCGAAGTCAATCGGTGTCGGAGCAGCACCTAGATTAACCGCACTAACACCACCGGGTCTGATGCCCGGCACGATGACCGCGCCGGGGCCGGCATTTAGCCGATCAACGAGAAAGTTCTTGTCCGTCTGGCTATTCTCGCTGCCGGCGCGAACGTTGATGTCGAGCGGAATCGGTGTTTCAACGAAGCGTGCGTAGTTGATGAACAGCTTGCTGCGACCCTGACCTGTCGGATCGAAAGTGAAGCCGACGCGCGGTTGCAGATTATCGATGAACTTGTTGAGTTTCAGATACTGCTGACCGTTGTTGCCAAAGGCTTGCTGGTAATCCCAGCGGAGGCCGCCGTTGAGTTGCAGCCTGCGGTTGACCTTGTATTCTTCCTGAACGTAGAAGCTCTCGACGTTAGTGTGCGTTTGTGCATTAAGCTCAAAGTCACGAACGCGCGACGTAACACGCACTAAGAATGGATTATTGTTGGCCTCTGCCGCAGTAATATCTCCTGTGATTGCACCGCCGGAGAATCCGGCTGATGTTGCGATCAGCGCTGCCCGCGCCGCAGCAGCACTGCTGGGGCACACGATCTGGTTGCCTCTGGTAGTACAAACGCTGAAATTATTTTGAACCTGGAAGCCATTTACGCCAGCCGCCGTATTGCCGCCGCTGAAATTGGTGAATGCCCCTCCTGAAGGATTCGCAAATGATGTGGCCGGGCCGCTACGACGATTGGCGATGTTGTAAGTGTTGCGGAAGAACTCGAAGCCATACTTCGTAGTGCTCTTTCCGTAGATGTTCTGCAATCTAGCCTGCGCTTCAACACGGTTGCGCTGGTTGGTCGCCACAGTGCCAAAGCCGCTTCGGGTGAAATTGCGCTGAAGCGATCCGCCCGGAGCATTAACAAAGTCAACGAAGCCGGTGTTACTACCGAAGTTGATACCGCTCTGTGTGACAGGAGCAACAGTGCCGTCCCGCCGCAGAATGGCGAAGGTATCAAAGGTAAGCGGCGCATCAGCAACGCTCGGATCGGCGCTGGTGTTCGCACGCTGACGGTGCAAACCGAAAGCGAATTCACCGATAAAGTTCGACTTGAACGCCGAATTCAAGCGCAGCGTATAGTTCGAGCCGCCCGTCAGGATTTGGCCGCGAAAGCTGTTCGGATCAGCACCGAAGCCGGAGTTGCTGCTCAAAGAGCCTGTCTGCAAAAAGCCTGTCTGCTTTGTAAAATCGCCGAAGGTCGAGAAGGTCAAAGAGTTGTTCGGGTTGATCTGGTAAAGCAGCTTGCCAGCGTAGAACGGTGTCGTGACCTTGTTCTCTACCTGCTGGCGAAAGGTCTGCGTGAAAAGGCCGTTAGTTCGACGTTGCGGATTGAACGCGCCGAAGAACGTTAACTTGTTTTTGATGATCGGGCCGCCGACATCCACACCGGCATCCGCTTCGGAAAATCCGTTCGGGGCGGAACCCGTGAACGGGAAATTCTTGGTTGCCGCAACAAGGCCTCTGCCCGTGAAGTAGCCGAAGACATCGCCGTGAAATTCGTTGCCACCGGTCTTCGTAATGACGTTGAAGATACCGCCGGTTGATAAACCGTATTCAGCGCCGAACGCGCCGGTTTTGACTTCGACTTCCTGAACAAACTCGAAGGGCAGGTTCGCGCCCGATCCACCGAACGCCGGGTCGGACGTGTTCACGCCGTCGAGAATGTAATTGTTTTCAGGGCCGGATGAACCGCCGACAGATGGGTCGCGGTCACGGCCTGAAGCGTCGCGCAAGCCCGAACGCGAAACCGTCGGCGCGATGGAGTAAAGCGACGTAATCGTTCGCTGGTTGGGAATATTGGAGAACAATTCGGTTGAGATGCTCGAGCCGGTCGTGTTGGTCGTCACGTCAATAGCGCCGCCGGAACTGGCCGAAACATCGACAGTCGTGGATGCTCCCTGCGGTTGAAGTTGAACGGCGACGGTTGAGGTCTTCGATAAGCTAACCTCAACATTCGGCTGCTCAAAGCGGCTGAAACCACCCGTCGCTTCAATAACCACGTTGTATCTTCCCGGCGGAAGATTCGGCACGCGGTAGAGTCCCTGCTCGTTTGTCGTTCCTGATTGTGAAGCGAGCAGATTCGGGCTTGTCACCGTAACCGTAACGCCCGGCACCGCAGCGCCATTGGCGTCGACAATGGTACCTTCAATCGAACCTGTGGTGGTGGTCTGCGCAATCCCACTCGTTGTAAAAAGCGCGAGACACAACGTAAATAGCGCCGTCATTATGACTCGCATAGAAAATTTCATGTCCATTAATTCTTTCTCCTGCTTAGATAGTAAATGTGTGTGGGGTTGTTTACACAGCACTTAGTTTTGTTGCCAACGTAAAGTTTATGTTGCACGAGGTAAGTACACACGTTCAAATACATAACTATGAAGGTATCAAATATTCCGAATTTTGCAACTATCATACCACCCACCTAATTATAATTAACTCTATTGTTCCCTTTATTTAGCTAATAAGCTCATTGTTCTGACGCAGTATCCAAATCCGAAAAAATGGTGAAAATTCAGGATTCTGAACTTTTACGCTTCCCTGTACCTTGTATGTTAAATTCACTTTGCCGTTGGAGTAGCGACCGAGGCGGCTGCGGGAAGGTGTTTTTGCTCGTATGAAGGAGCGTTCTTTTGAAGGAGCGTTCTTTAGGTCGTATGAACACGAGTAAGGATGGCAACTGGAAATTGTGTTTATTACATCTGATTCATTAATTTAACGTGATGTCAGCTTCGCAAAATTCTATCAAGCGCAAATAAGCCGGTGATTAATGCGTTTAGTGTATAAAATATTCGGGAGGGAATTACGCTACAAAATGCGACGTTTAACTGTTTTATTTGTCTTTATTCTAGTAGCCGCCTGCGTAACTTCTATTAATTCTGCGCAGACGCGTACTTTTACCATTGAGAGTGTGGAGTACACTTTGGAATTGCCGTCTGCGGCGTGGCGTGTGGTGGCGGAGCCGGATAGCGCGCACCAGCACGCGGAGTTTGTGTATGGTGATCGGAACGACGGGCATCTGCGTGTGCGTAAGGAAGTGGTGGGCGCGAATGAGAGCGTGTCGAAGTTGGCGCGGCGCGAGAGCGATCAGAAGTTGCGTTTTCTGCCGGGTTACGTCGAAGGGCGCGAGGAGAATTTTGCAGGACGATTGAACGGGATTGTTGTTTCTTACGAGTTTACGAGCGGCGGCAAGCCGATGCTCGCCAGAACGTATTATCTGCGCGCGGATAACCGCACCATCTACTTGCTGCAATTCAAGGGCGCGCGGGATAAGTTAGAGAAGATTCGTAATCAAACGGATTCCATCGCGCGTAGTTTTCATTTGAAGTAAGAATCAAAATTAATTTGTCGAAACAGTATGGCCGCACGGCGTCGCTTGCAATGAAGCGCGCAGGCGGTCAAACTTTTTTTTATGAAGATGAAACTGGCGCATGGCCTCGCCGTGCGTAAATCGAAGATCAACGGTAAGGGATGCTTTGCGACTGTTGCTTTCCTGCGCGGCAGAAAAATCGCCGAGTACGCGGGCGAGTTGATTCCCGATGCGGAAGCGACGCGTCGAGCACACAGTCGCCGCGTGCTGCGTATCTGCGCCATCAATCACAAATGGAGCATTGACGGCAGTCGCTGGGGAAACGGCACACACTACATCAATCATTCGTGCCAGCCTAACTGCTACATGAAAATCATCTACGGCCACATACTCTTCTACGCACTGCGCAACATACTCCCCGGCGAAGAAATCACGCTCGATTACGTGATGACGCTTCATTCAGACAAGAAGCGTTGTATGTGCGGCGCGGATAATTGCAGAGGAACGATCAATAAAACAGATGTCAGATGTTAGATGCTGGATGCTAGAGTGGTTTGTATAGCTAACATCCAGCATCTAACATCTGTTCTTTACAATCTGGGCAGCGTGAAGCTAAATTTTGAGCCGCGCCCGACTTCGCTTTCAAGAGCCACTGTGCCGCCGTGTTGTTCGACGACTTCGCGGACAAAGGACAATCCAAGTCCTGTGGATTCCTGTTCTTTGTCCTGCCCATCGCGCGCGACGCGATAAAATTTTTCCCAGACGCGATCAAGTGAATCGGTTGGAATGCCGTAACCGCGATCTTCGACGAGCACGCGCACAGTGTCTGCTTCGAGCACAGTCGTGACGGTGATGGTGGTTCTTTCGGGCGAGAACTTGATCGCGTTGTCAACAAGGTTTGTGACGACCTGCGTGATGAGCATTTTGTCTGCGGCGACGGGTGGCAGGGAAACAGTCGGTTGTTCGACGAGGCGTATGCGTTTCTTTTTCGCTGTCGGAGCGAGGCTGTTAAGTGTTTCGCGCACGACGTCGTCTACCTTGAGCGGAATCTTCAGCACGTCTTGACGATCTCCGGCTTCGAGCTTGGTGACGCTGAGGAAGGTGTTAATCATCTTCGTCAGACGCTGCGATTCGTTGCAGATTATGTTCAGGAACTCACGCGACTCTGCGGGAATTCCTTCGTCAAGCGCGAGCAGTTCGGCGAAACCGTTGATGCTGGTGATCGGCGTGCGCAGTTCGTGCGCCATCAAAGAAATCATGTCGCTTTTTAATTTTTCGTACTCTTTAATGCCTGTCACATCACGCACTGTCACGGCGAGGCAGAGCGGTTGTTGCTGCTGCTGTTGTGCCGCGTCCGCTTCATCTGTGCGTCCGTTGACAAGCGCGATGCGAAGTTCGAGCGTTTGATTGTGTTCGATGAAAAACAGTTCGCGTTCGTAAGCGTCGCCTGTTTGCAACACGCGGCGCACGGCGATGGACGGCTCATCGAAAACGCCTGCGCGGAAATGATCCAGCAAACCGAAGAGATCGAGTTCGCGCGCATCTTCTTCTTCGAGCCGTGCCGCTTGCAAAAGCGGCGCATTAACGTAAGCGAGCGTGCCGTCGAGATACGCGACGGCGTGACCGTCCGATGCTTCGGAGAGAACTTCCGCGCCGAAACGCTGTTCGGTTAAAAGGCCGCTGACGATGCCGAACGATTCAAGTCTGCGTTTGGCCGCGCGCGTCGAAAGAAAAGAGAAGTGATCGTTTGCGACATCTTTCTTGCGCGCTTCATCGCGTTGAAAGTTACGCGCTAACTGCGCGCCGACCGCCAAGAGCAAAGGGCGATCTTCTTCATCAAAACTTTCGCGTAGGCGTACCAGCAACGCGCCGAGTGTGCGTCCTTCGTGCAGCAACGGCAGCGCCACGCTCGAAGCTGCGCCATTCTGTATCACTGTGATTACCAGATCGCCCGTTGTCACGGCACGTTCGCACAAACCGACGCCTTCGCGCCAAGTGTTGTGTCGTCCCGTTTCTGCTGCTGCGGCATTGGCGTTCGCGCGCAAGCGAGCCGCAGGAGCCAGCGCGCCGTTCGCATCCGGCTGAAAAATCACCGCTTCGTCAAGCGGCAAGACAGTCTCCAGAAGTTTTAATCCGCTCATCAAACGCGTATTCGCCATGCTGCCTTCGAGTGCGCTTGTGTGCGATGCTGTGCGACGAACGCTTTGCGTCAGCACTTCGTCAATTATCCACAGGCGTTGCAGTTGAACCACAAAAGCGGCCACGAGCGCCGACAACGCAATTGGCGCAAACAGAATATCAATTTGCAAAAAGCGCGAAGCGAGCAGACTCACGCCGCACAACAGCGCCAGCCCGCCGAGAATAAACAGCAACGCGCGCCGCCCGCCCATGAGCCGCAAGGTTAAGCCCGCCACGATGCCCGCCGCGATGATCGGCAACGCCGCCTGCCATGCTTTGAGTGCGATGAGTTGGCCGCCGTTCTTCGACGCCAGCACAAACGCCGATTGCGCGGAGGTAAGCAGTCCAAGTCTCCACAGCGCATAGATTAAAAGCGATGCGAGCAAAGATAAGACAAACGAGACGGCGAGAGATTTTGAGAAGAGAATTGATTTTTTCACAGCAGTCGAAAGACGAAAAGGTAGGTTCGAATGGAAAGTTTCATGTGTGCAAGCGTAAATCGTTTTGCACAAATCGCATTATACAATGAAAAGCAGCGTTTAACGCAAGGGAAAAATATTTCGCGCGAAAAATACCCACAGCCGCGTTATTTTTCTCTTTAGAGTTTTAGAGTTTCGACAGGGCGTCGAGAAGTTTCGCTTCCTCATCAATGGCGACGGTGCGTAAGTCCAGCAGAACACGGTTTTCGTTAATGCGTGCGACAACAGGCGTATCGGAATATCGTAGCGCGTGTTCTATGTTTTCTGCGGAAAGCGTTTCGTGCGAAAGCGCGATGACGGGTGAGCGTAAGCGCGTGGTGGGCGCTGCGCCGCCGCCGATGGCCGAGTTGCCTTCGATGATCTCGCCACGAAGCGTACTGTTTGAGCGCTCTGCCAAGCGCAAAAGAAATTGACGCGCACGTTGATTGAGTTCTTCGTAAGAAAGCGCGAGCATGTGTAATATGGGCACTTCTGCGAAAGAGGCTTCGCGTAGATGCGCGTCGAGGGTTGCGGCGAGCGCGGCGAGCGTTAGTTTATCCACGCGCAGCGCACGGTAAAGCGGATGTTTGCGTAAAGTTTCCACTGCGGCGCGGTGTCCGACGATGAGTCCAGCCTGCGTCGCGCCGAGCAGTTTGTCGCCGCTGAAAGAAACAAGATCAGCTCCGGCGCTGATGGATTCGCGTATCACAGGCTCGTCATTGAGACCGTAATCGGAAAGATCAAAAAGCGCGCCCGACCCAGCGTCTTCGTAAAACGTGAGTCCTTTGTCGTGCGCCAGTTCCGCAAGCTCTTGAAGCGCTGGAGCGGAAGTGAAGCCGACGATGCGGTAATTCGATGGATGCACGCGCAGCAAAAGTTTTGTGTGTTCGTTAATCGCGCGCTCGTAATCGGAGAGGCGTGTGCGGTTGGTCGTGCCGACTTCGATCATGCGCGTCCCAGACTGCTGCATTACGTCCGGCACGCGAAAGTCGCCGCCGATCTCGACGAGTTCACCACGCGAAATTATTGTTTCGCCGTCCGCAGCCAGCGCCGTTAAAACGAGCAACGCGGCGGCGGCGCAGTTGTTGACGACGAGCGCGGCTTCGGCTCCTGTTAATTCCACTAACAATTCTTCGACGCGCGCCCCACGAAGCCCGCGCGCACCCGTTTGCAGATCGTATTCGAGCGTGCAGTAACCAGACGCTTCGCACGCAACTGCATCACGCGCGGCCTGCGAGAGCGGCGCGCGCCCCAAGTTTGTGTGAAGAATAACGCCGCTCGCGTTGATGACACGACGCAAAGCATTTGAACTCTCACGCTTCGCCGCTCCTTCAAGTCTGTGCTCGGCTTCCGTTAACAACGCTTCGCGCGAGTAATCTTTGCCCGCGTTATCTTTGCTTGAGGCGTTCGTTTGAACTTCTATGCGAAGTTCTGCCGCGACCGCGCGCGCAAGGTTCGCCACGCGCGATGCGCCGAGTTGCGTGCGCAAAACGTTGGCCGTCTCTGTGCGCAGCAACGCATCAACAGACGGAAGTGCGCGCAAGCTTTGGCGGCGCATTGTCTCGAACGTCGTTTGGTCAGCGCTCTGTTTCGCCATAGTGATAAAGTCAATTCATACCTTCGGGCATCGCCGCGACAGTAAATGCTACATCGCACGTTGCGAAAATGTGGGTCTCTCTTTTCAAACGCAAGTATATCTCAAGAAACATCAGGCCGCTTGTTCCGGGAAATTCCTCGCCTCGCCGAGAAGTTTGTTGACACTGCGGTTTCAAAACGCATATTCTCGAAGCAGGGGCGTGCTGCGGCAAGTGTTGTGCGCCAGAAGTAGCGGTGAGGAGAGAAAGATATAGTGCCAATCCGTGAGAACAAATATGCGCGACAGGCGCAGCAAAAAAAAGCGCAGCAACTCAAGCGTAACAATCAGCCGCGCGATAACCAGCCGACCATCGACGAACAACTCGCGCGCATAGAGGAAGACATGCGCCGTTTGAAAGTAGAGTTCGATATCTATTTCAACGGCGCGTCGAAGCGTCCGCCTTACGACACAAAGAGCCGCATCGAAGCAAATATCAAGCGTATCGCGGATGATCGCACGCTGACGTTCGCGCAACGTTTTCTTTATAATTCGCTGGTGGCGCGCTACACATCATTTCGTGAGATGTGGCGGCGCACGATGCAGGGACGCGAGGAAGGACGTGACGTCGCGGCAGCCACACGCGCCGCGCGGCACGCCGAAGAAAAAGCGAACTTTAATCCTTCAATCTTTGTTTGCGAAGACGCTCATACAGACGTTTCCACCGTCAAGAATTTGTACGAAGCGCTTGTCGATGCGAAGCGTAAATGCGGCGAACCGACCGACGATCTTTCGTTTCCGCGCTTTCATCATTTGATTGCCAGCCGGACGGATAATTTGAAAGACAGCTTGGGTTGCGAGCGCGTGCGCTTCTCGATTGACGTTGAAGGCGGGCGCGTGCAATTCAAAGCGCGGGCTGATTAAACCATCGAACAAAATGAAAAGGGAAGCGGCCTCTCATGTTGAAACGAGGCCGCTTCCCTTTTTTGTCTTACGCTTTCCGGGTCACAAGAAGAACATGGCCGGAAGCGGTCAGTGGCTTTGCGAAAAAGCCTTTTGTTGCACTTAGGCTGCTTTGGTCACTTTTTCTGCCTGCGGGCCTTTCGGCCCCTGCGTGACCTCGAACTCGACTTCCTGACCTTCTTCGAGAGTCTTGAAGCCGTCGCCCTGTATGGCGCTATAGTGAACAAAAATGTCGGTTGCGCCGGGCTGTTCGATGAAACCGTAGCCCTTCGAGTTATTAAACCACTTGACCTTACCGGTTATTCTAGACATAGCAAACGAATCCTCCTACGATTCGGTAAAACAGGAGCGTTGAAAGCCGAAACCTTTGCAGGCAAGCTTTCTGCGCCATCCTTACGGTTAATGCTTGTGAGCCGGATGCGCATATTTGGAATGGATGCGCTCCATGGAAAAGCTTCACAATCAACAAAACGCCTGCACGCTGTAAATGCGAAAGAAAAACTGCCGCATCACATTCGTGCGAGACAAAAAACAGGAAACTCTCGATGGTAAGGTTGCAGCACTTTGCGCAAATCTCTCTGGAGAGGAAAGCGAAAGGAAAACCCGGCATCAAAAGACGGCGCATACTATGCGAAAGTCATTAAAAGTGTCAAGCAGAATTTTTAAGCGAAATAATTCAGGCCGCATCTAATGCCTTAATTCCTTGAGCCTTTTCTTGCCAGCACGCCGAAGAGAAGACCGATCACCATAAACAGCAACGACAGCCACGGCATCCCTAGATTGGCAACTCGTTTGAGATTCAAAACCGCTACGATTGCAGCATCCACTAAAAAGAAGATGCCGATCAGTCGCAAAATTTTAGGACTCACGTACCAGTAACCTTTCAACTATTAGTGTGCCGCGAAAGCCTGTATTACGTCGTTATTCAGCCGTGCGCGGCAGGTATTGCAGAGGGTTAACGGCCTTGTCATTGATGCGTACTTCATAGTGTAAATGCGGCCCTGTGGAGCGTCCCGTCGAGCCGACGCGCCCGACTGTCGCACCGCGCTCAATCATCTCGCCCGCCTGAACGTCCGTTTCCGACAAATGACCGTAGCGCGTCGCAAGTCCGTCACCGTGATCGATGATAACGACTTGCCCGTAGCCACTTTGCCAGCCGGCGAAATTAACCTTCCCGCTTGCTGCTGCGACAACCGACGTGCCCCACAGCGCGGCGATGTCCTGACCGGCGTGAAACTCCGCCGTGTTGCCGCCGAATGGATCGCGCCGCCCGCCGAACCCGTCCGTCAAATTGCCCTCAACAGGCCAGAGCGAAGGCATCATACGGCGCGCGCGCAAAATGGTTTCGTAGACGCGCAGATTGCATTCCAGTTCGCGCGTTTTGCGTTCGATAGCAGAAGCGGCAAGCTTTGTGTCGAGCGGCAAACGCGGGCCACCTGCGCCACGCAAATCCGTTTCGCGTGAATCTGTTCCCGGATTTTGCTTCTCTTCAGTGCTCGACGGCACGCCGGATATTTTGGCAATGCGACGCGAGGCATCTTCGACGGCTTCGACGCGATTGTTCAGATCGTTCAGTTGTTCGCGCTGCTTTTTGTTCTCCGCGCGCAGACGTTCGTTCTCCCTTTTGACGGCGACGCGCGCGGCTTCCTGCGTCAAACCGTAAACGCCGTAAGCAGCGGCGCACAAAACAACGGATAAGGCAACGATTGAAATTTTCAGCCAGCGTTTATGGACAGCGATGCGGCGTATGCGGGAACGTGAACGCGACGTGCGTGCAACGATAAAGGCATAGAAACGGTCGTCTCTGAGGGGCATCAACTTACTCCTTCAGCGCGTTTCGCAGATTAACCGGCATGAAAGCAAAAAGGGCACGTGCCGGACTTGCGCAAACAAGCTTTATGAGAATAGCGCGAGTTTGGCGGACGAAGCCGAACGGCGCTAAAAACAACGAATTGGGGGCTTAAAATTATGAATCTACTCGTGCGATTGCAACAAAAATCGTTCGCGAGCAAGCCATAGACCGACGCGCGACAGAATCATTTAATGTTGCAGGGGGCGCAAACTATCACACGAAACAAGGGATTGCAACCGGCGGGAAAGATTATGTGAGGCAATGTGGGAAGAATAAACACAATTCGCGCTTGAGCGTTTTTAATTAACGCTCAAGCGCGAATTGCGCGAGTAAAATCAGTGCAATGAATTCGGCAGTTAAATCTCTTCAAAATCACGGCGGCGACGCGTGCGCCCGCGAAGCATCGCAAAGACAATCAACAGCAACAATCCGACAAAGGCGACGACAATCATAAGCTTGATTGCAACAAGCAGAAAACTGACGAGCGCAATCAACTGCCGCAACAACGTAACGAGCAGTAGAATCAATCCCAGAATGCCGCCCCACCGACCGAACGCTCTAATAAATGGTGACATCGTATTTTCCTTTAACTACAAAATTGCGCAAGAAGTTTAGCGACTACATAAAGCCCCGCTGTGTTCGTTGATTCTGCGAGCCACGCGTTTTTATCTGCGTCACTTTCTATCATAACAAACAGCCTCGTCTATCGCCACATATCGCCGGGAATCAAAGGCGGAGATTGAAACGCCGTCACATCTTTCACGCACGCGGCTCGAACGGTCTGCCGCCACCAATTGCCCGCGAATCTCGCGTAGAGACCTGCGTCGCCAGCGGATCGATTGTGCGAAAATTGTTTTGATTATTAAGCGGAGCCGTCCCGACGATTGACGGCGGTCTGCTATGAACGTCAAAGGCGGGCGTCGTCGCGTCGTTTGTGCGCCGTCGTTGCGTGCGCTCAAAGATCATGTAGATTCCGATCAGCACAAGCGCGATGGGCAAAAATTCGCGCACCGGAAGACGAATGCCGAACATCGTATGCAGCAGAAAGATTATGCCGAGCAACACGAGCGTCGCGCCCCACGCCAGCGGATTGCCGTAAAGCCTGCGCGTGATTGCGTCATACTCTGCGCCGGACGCGAGGCCTGCGCGCATCAACTGCGCCGTGCGATATGCGTCAATGATCGAATAGAACCACATGCCGAGCGCGCCTAAGATAAAGAACGCGACGCCGTCCGTCACCGTCGCCATCTGAAAAAAGCTCGCGAAGATCGTGAAGTGGACAATCGCCTTTGAGGTTTGCCCGTTGTACGCCGCGCCGAGTCCGGGCACGATAGAGAGCAGCGCGGCGACGAGCGGCGACGTTCTGCGCTGCACGGCGACGGCTCCGGCAGAAGCGGCGGCGCGCGTCGGTTGCTGCTGCAACAGTTCAACGCCCGTGACGATGCAATCCTGACAATACGGAAAGCCGCGTATGCGATGATCGCACGCTGGACACAGCGCACGCGCGCAACGACTGCATTGCACTGTCGCAGGATTTCGTGTGTGGTAAACGCAAGTCATCAATTTCGCTCGTTCCGTTCGTCGTACTTCATTCCGTGCTGCCGGTCTGTTTCAACTAAAATGTTGCAGCTACAAAAAGCGCAAGGCTCGTTTCGCTGCTCACTTTTTTGCTGCTTACTTTGGCGGTTGCGGTGCGGGCTTTTGCTCTTCGCGGTTATTATCGTTTTTCATTGCGGCGGGAAGCGCACGCTTTTCTCCGTCCATTAAGTTGGTCAGCCCGTTGGTTAATTGTTTGATGTCAACGGAGAGCGCCGCTCCCTTGACCGCCGCGCTTGCGCCCTGCGCGTAGGTCTGCTCTGCGAGACGCAAACTCGCGCGATACATGCCGCTGATCGAGCCGTCCGCCGAAACAGTGTTAGTTAAAACGAGCACGGCAACGAGCAGCATGGCGGCGACGCTCGCAAACTGCGGCGAGATGAGCGGATCAAGCCACGCGCGTAAAGTGTCTGCGAGCCGCGCTGTAAATGGCGCGCGCATTTGTGCGGCGTCAATTGTGCCAAGCGTTGCCTGTAAAATTTTCTGGTGAAGTCCGGCGGGCACTTCCATCTCTTCGTTAATATATGTGTAGCACGCACCGATAGCCCGCACGACTTGTCCGGGAAGTTCCGTGCAGCGCTCGCAAGCGGCGGCGTGGCGTTGCCAGCGGCGATACACGGGCGCGGGAAGAAAGCCGTCTAGGTAATCCGTCAGCTGCTCTTCAAACTCTTCGCAATTCATGCCGGACTCCGGCATCGTATTCGCCAGAATGTTCGCTTCGAGCGCGGGCGAAGGCGGCACAGGTACGTCCGCCGTTTGGCAATTGCGGACACTGCTCTTAACATCGCTCAACAACTCGTGACACACGGGACAGCGCAACGCGTGTTCGGCAAACGCGCGGTTGTTCCCGGCATCGAGCGCACCGTCCAGATAATCCGTCAATTGATTCTCAAAATCCGCGCACAGCATGACAGTCCTCGTTTCTTTCCCCCTGCTCGAAAATTTTATACTTCGCTCATCGCCACGACGCGCATTCGTCGCAAAGTCTTGGCGAGTTCGATGCGCCCGCGATTGATGCGCGATTTCACCGTTCCCTCCGGTATGTGCAGAAGATCGACTATCTCCTGATAACTCAATTCTTCGATGTCGCGCAAAATTACGCAGGTGCGTAAGTCCGGCGGCAGCTTGTCGATTCCCGCCTGCACCTGAACTCCTAACTCGCGCCGTTCCATCTCGTGCTGCACGGAGTCCGTCGTCGAATGCAAGTGATACGTGTGATCTTCCAGATCGTCCGCGTGCGTGTCCTGCGGTTGGCGCTGACGGCGTCGGTAATCGTCTATAATCAAATTACGCGCGAGCCGCATGAGCCAATTCTGCAAGTCGCCCTGTTTAGCGTCGTACTGCGCGAGCGAACGATAAACGCGTATGAAAACTTCCTGCGTTAAATCTTCCGCTGCATCCGCGCGCGATGTGAAGCGATACGCAAGGTTATAGATACGGCGCGAGTAGGTAGAGACGATCTCCTCCCACGCCGCGCCGTCGCCCGCGCGGCATCTTTTAACGATTTCCGCTCCATCATTTACTGAAGCCAAGATTGTTGCAGCTCCCACCGTCCTTAATCTCTCCGATCTTACGCGCCTTTCAAAGCGGCGGCAAAGGGTGGAAAACTTCTGTCAAATGGACTTTACGATGCAGCGTTGGCGAAAGTTCCATCGTGAAGGATCAAAAGCGCCGAGCGAACTTCATGCGTAGCTTGCTTGGGCGGCGGATGAATAGCTTGGAAATTATAACCTTGCGCCCGTGCGTAAAACTATTGTAGCCTACTTCGGCTATACTATATATTGTGGTCGAGCCGCTTATGGAATCAATTTTCGGCGCTTGATTAAAGGCATAGAGTTTCAACACGGAACACAAATTTCTTTTGCGCAAATACCTTCGATTCTTTTTGTTCGCGTTGCTCGCCGTGCTGATTTTGTGCTGGTTCGGGCGCGGATTGGACTGGGCGGAAGTCAGGCGTTCGGTTGAAGCGGCTGACGGGCGGTTGCTGATTGCGGCAATCGTGCTGGTCTGCGTGACTTATTGGTTGCGCGCGCTACGTTGGCGGGCGCTGCTTGCGCCGCTTGCTCCGGCAAGTATGCGCGAACTGTTTGTGGCGACGACGATTGGATTCAGCGGTCTTTTTCTGTTTGGGCGCGCAGGCGAAATACTGCGTCCCGTTGTGCTGCCGTTGCGCGAGCCGCGCGTCAGTCCGGGCGCGTCGTTTGTGACCATCGGCGTCGAGCGTATTTACGATATGGTAGCGGTCGTCGTGCTGTTCGCGGCGAACCTGTTAGTGTTTCGCCCGCCCGCAGAACACGCCGGAGAATTTGCTCACATACGTGGCGCAGGATTCGTTTTGCTGCTTGGTTGCATCGTCGGCATCGCCTGCCTGATGTTGTTCAGATTTTATTCGACAAGCGTGATTGATTGGTTGGAAAAACGCTTCGCCGTTTGGAGTTTTGTGCCGGAGCGGATCGGACGCGCCGTCATAAATCTACTAAAGCAGTTAGCACTTTCACTCGGCGTGCTGACGAACGCGCGTTCGCTGTTCGTCACAATCGGTTGGACGTGCGCGCTGTGGTTTGCGATAACGCTAGCGAATCTGTTTGTGTTGCGTGCGTTTGGATTGCCATTCGGATTCAGTGAAACAATTTTTATGTTGGGCTGGTCGCTCGTGGCATCGCTTGTGCCGACACCGGGCGGCGGCGCGGGCGCATATCACGGCGCGACGGGCGCGGCGTTGATTCTGCTGGGCGTCGGCAAAAATCAAGCGGCAGCGACGGTTCTGATTCTGCATCCGATTGTGTTCGCGCCCGCGCTTATCTTCGGCCTCTACTATTTCCTGCGCGGCGATATTAACATCGCGCGTTTGCGGCAACTTGTTTTTTCGGGCGCAACGGAACACGCCGCGTTTGAAGATGAAAAGTCGGCGGATGAAACGCAGAGAACAGCAGGGGAACTGAAAATCGCGGCGCGCCGGTAAACAGTAAAAGAGACGTTTGTGGCCTCGCCATAATTGAACAGTAATTAATTTCAGCGAAAGAGAACACTATGAAATGTCCTTTCTGTGGTTTTCTGGAAGACAAAGTAGTTGACTCGCGTGAGTCGCGCGAGGGCGAAGCGATTCGCCGCCGCCGCGAATGCTTAAAATGCGAGCGGCGTTTTACTTCCTACGAACGAATCGACGAAATTCCGTACATGGTCGTGAAGAAAGACGGGCGGCGCGAAGCCTTTGACCGCAATAAAGTGATGGCGGGGCTTTTGCGCGCGTGCGAAAAGCGGCCTGTGCCGTCATCAAAGTTGGAAGGCATCGTTAATTCCGTCGAAAAATACGTGCAGGAATCGCCGGAGCGCGAACGTCCGACGACGAAGATCGGCGAAATGATTATGCGCCGCTTGAAGGAACTGGACAAAGTCGCGTATGTGCGCTTCGCTTCGGTTTATCTGGAGTTTGAAGACGTATCGGAATTCATGCACGAACTGAAACATCTTGTGCGCGCGCGCGCCAACAACGCCGCCGCACGCCGCGCTTGAAATGCCCTTGAAGAAAAGAATTCGCCCGCGCGCCGTGACAGTTGAAATGATTAAAGTGGCGCACGTCGCAGGGCTTGAACAACTTGAATTGGAACGCCTTCGTGATGAGGTCGGACGCCTCTACGCGACGCTTCAGGAAGCGACGGATGCGGAAGCCGCGCCGCAACCCGGTGAGTGGGCGCCGCCCGTTGATTTGTGCGAATCGGAAACGGCTCTGACAGTACGCGTCGAAGTGCCGGGCTTGCGCGCGGAAAATATCAAAGTCGGACTGACGGGTACGCAGTTGCGTATCTACGGCGAAAAAAAACGGCGCGTACCACGCGGCAGCACTATTCAGCATCTATGTTCGGAACGCGCTTTCGGACATTTTAATCGCATCGTGTCTTTGCGCCGCTGGACATTAAGCGTGCGCGAAGCATCAGCCGAATTATCAAACGGCGTACTCGTTGTGCATTTGCCGAAAGCGACGGAGCGGCGCGGCGCAGAGTATAAAGTTGCGGTAAAGGAAACAGAGGAGACAGAAGTCAGGAGACAGAATTCAGAAGTCGGAATGAAGAGGCGATAGCAACTACATTCGTTCTAATCTCGCCTTACATTCTTGTTTTTATTCTGTCTCCTGACTTCTGACTCCTGACTTCTTAATAATCATATGGCAATTATAAATAACGCAGAGATTATCGAAAATTTGGACGCGGCTGAAATCGTTGACCAGCAATTACAGATTCCAAACGAACTGCCCGTTCTGCCTTTGCGCGACATCGTTATCTATCCTTATATGATCGTGCCGCTTTTTGTTTCGCGCGAAAAATCGATTCGCGCTGTAGACGAAGCGCTCGGTGAAAGCCGCATGATTCTGCTCGCCTCGCAAAAGGATTTAGACAAGGAAGAACCGGCGGGCGAAGATTTATATGCGATGGGCACGGTCGCCGTCATCATGCGTATGTTGAAACTGCCAGACGGACGCATACGCATTCTTGTGCAAGGTTTGGCGCGCGCTCAAATCGAGCAGGTCGAAATCGGCGGGGAATTTTTGCGCGCGCGGCTCGCAGTTGTACAGGAAACGCCTGCGCCCGCTGCCGCTTCGCTCGAAGTCGAAGCGCTTGTGCGCAACGTTCGCGCGTCGATGGAAAAGGCCGCCAACTTGGGCAAAAACATTTCGCCCGAAGTAATGGCGATCATCACTAACTTAGACGACGCCGGACGCCTCGCAGACCTCTCTGCTTCCAACCTTGAACTGAAAGTCGAAGACGCGCAAAGTGTGCTCGACATCGCAGACACAACCGCAAGGCTTCGTCGCGTCAACGAACTCTTGAACAAAGAGATCGAAGTCTTAACCGTCCAGCAGGAGATCAACACGCAGGCGCGCGCCGACATAGACCGCTCGCAGCGTGAGTTTTATCTGCGCCAGCAACTAAAAGCGATTCAAACGGAACTCGGTGAAGGCAATGAACTAGTCGAAGAAGTCGCGCAGTTCCGTGAAAAAATCGAAACTGCGAAAATGCCAAAAATCGCCGAAGAAGAATCCTTGCGGCAACTCAAAAAACTCGAACGAATGCACCCGGACGCGGCGGAGACGGCGACACTTCGTAATTGGATGGAGATAATGACCGATCTCCCCTGGTCAAAAGCTTCAAACGATAATCTTGATCTTGCAAAGGCCGAACAAATCTTAAACGAAGATCACTACGGCCTCGAAAAAGTGAAAGAGCGAATCATCGAAGCGCTCGCCGTGCGCAAATTAAAAGAGAAACCGAAAGGCTCAATCCTCTGTTTCGTCGGCCCGCCCGGAGTTGGCAAGACTTCGCTTGGACGCTCGATTGCGCGCGCGCTTGATCGCAAATTCGTGCGGCTCTCGCTTGGCGGTGTGCATGATGAAGCGGAGATTCGCGGGCATCGTCGCACTTACGTCGGCGCGATGCCGGGACGCATCATTCAATCAATTCAGCAGGCGGGCACAAATAATCCTTTGTTGATGTTCGACGAAATAGACAAAGTCGGCGCAGACTTTCGCGGCGATCCGTCGTCCGCACTGCTCGAAGTTTTAGACCCGGAGCAGAACAACGCTTTCCGTGACAATTATCTCGGCGTGACGTTTGATCTTTCGAACGTGATGTTTATGACGACGGCGAATGTGCTCGATACGATTCAACCCGCGTTGCGTGATCGCATGGAGATAATTCGTCTCGCAGGTTATACAGAGGAAGAGAAACGCGAAATTGCGCGCCGCCATTTGTTGCCGAAACAATTGGAAGAGAACGGCATCACGGCGCGTCATCTCTCAATCTCGAAAACAGCGCTTGCGGGCGTCATACAGCAGTACACGCAGGAAGCAGGCTTGCGGCAACTCGAGCGCGAGATCGGCACCATCTGTCGCAAAGTCGCACGCCGTATTGCCGAAGGACAGGCGGCGCTTGTGCGCGTGACGCTCAAGAATCTGCATGAATTCTTAGGCGCGCCGAAGATCATGCCCGACGAGGTTCTGAAGAAAGATCAGATCGGCGTCGCCACAGGACTCGCGTGGACAGCCGTCGGCGGCGATGTGCTTTTCATCGAAGCGCTCAAGATGAAGGGCAAGGGGAATCTAGTGCTCACGGGTCAACTCGGCGACGTGATGAAAGAATCAGCACAGGCCGCTTACTCTTACGCCAAGTCGCGCGCCAAAGAACTAGAGATCAACGAGGATGATTTTCAGAACTACGACCTACACATACACATTCCAGAGGGCGCGATTCCGAAAGACGGGCCGTCCGCCGGTATCACTTTAGCGACAGCAATGGTTTCTGCGCTCGCACAGCGTCCGATTCGCAAAGACGTAGCGATGACCGGCGAGATAACTCTGCGCGGTAATGTGCTGCCCGTCGGCGGCGTCAAAGAAAAAGTGCTCGCGGCGAGGCGCGCACGCGTTTCAACCATTATCCTGCCGCAGCAGAATCGTCGGGATATGGACGAAGTGCCGAAGGAGCCTTTCAAAAACATACGCTTTGTGTTTGTCGATAACGTGCGGCAAGTCTTCAGCGAGGCGTTAAAGGAGAAGACCGCCACGCCTCCCGCCACAGAGACGCGCACGCCTACACGTTTGCCGCAGGCCGCCGCCGGACATCCGGGCGTCTAAGTGACAAAGAGCGCTGGGCTTTGTTAACAACGTTTGATCGTTATCTTTTTCTTTCCAAAAGAGCGCAACCGACGGCTTGCGGCTTGCATCTTTATATTCTGGAAGAGCATGGTTTTGGTGGAAAAACTCACCGATTTGATCTCTTTATAAGCTTAGGAGAAGTTTGACACCCTGTAAAAACGTATGTTAACGTTTGGGATTGCGTCGGGATTTTGTCGGCACTCATGCCCGCCGCGCGCGAAGTCAAACTTAAAAGCAGTCTTTATAAAGTGATAGTTTTGTGGATACCGCTCGTGCGATTTTCCCCGAAATAAAAATCGCCATTGTGGATTCGCTCTAACCTTCTCAACAAAGGAGAACGACGACAGATGACAACGAGCCTCCCCCGATTACTCGCCCATGCAGCATTGGTCGCAGCCTTTATTGCTCCGACAGCTAACGTTCACGCACAGCTTCCCGCCGGTTCAAGCGCGCGCAACATTCCTTCGGAAGTCGAAAAATCCGAAGGCCGCGTCGCCGAAGTTATTAATCGCGCGGAAGATCATTTCAAACGCGGCAAACTCAATTTAGACGACAACAAGTTGGATCAGGCGCGCGACGAATTCGATAAGGCCGTTGATACAGTTCTCGAATCCGGCATGGACGTGCGCGCCAGCCAGCGCCTCCAAACTTTTTATCTCGAACTCGTTGAACGCATCTATCGTGAAGAAGTGCCCGCACAAGCCTTGAACGCCACGAGCGTCGTCGCGCAGAACGCACCAACGGTGCAAAGCGCAGACGCCATGACCAACGTGGCGGCGCATAAGCAGACAACTGCGCCACGCCAGATTGGTTTCCGCGAACAAAAATTTGAGCCGTCGCCGCTCGATGAATTGAGCAAACTGACGCTCACGCCCGAAGAACAGAACGTGACGCCGCAGGACACAGCCGCGCTTGAAATTGCGAAAAACAGCATCGACTTTGGCTTTAACGTCAATCCGCTGATTCAACAGTTCATCAATTATTATCAGGGACGCGGACGTTCGACAATGGAAACGGGTTTGCGCCGTGCCGGACGTTACACGGCTAAAGCGCGCGAGATTTTCCGTCAGGAAGGCGTGCCCGAAGACATTGTCTGGCTTGGTCAGGTTGAAAGCGCCTGGCGTCCGGCTGCATATTCATCTGCGGCGGCTTCCGGTTTGTGGCAATTCATACCGAGCACGGGCGCACGCTTTGGTCTGCGTCAAACCGCTTGGATCGACGAACGTAACAGCTTTGAACAGGCGACGCGCGCTTCGGCTCGTTACCTGAAATTCTTAGCTAATCGTTACCGGGGCAATTGGGAACTTGCCATCGGCGCTTACAACACGGGCGAGGGCAATATTGACCGCGCGATTTCCCGCGCTGGTTCCGCTAATTTCTGGAGTATCTATCCGTACATTGCGCAAGAAACGCGCAACTACGTCCCGAACATTCTGGCGACGATCCTGATTGCGAAGAACCCTGAGAAGTATGGTTTCCGCAACCTGCGCCCGGAACCCTCGCTCGCTTATGATCGTGTGCAAGTGCCGACGGCGACGAGCCTGCAATTGATTGCCGACGCTTGCGATACGAGCGTTGATTACCTGCGCAGCCTCAACCCGGAACTGCGCCGTGATCTAACGCCGCGTGGTGAAAGTTACATCGTGCGTGTGCCTGCCGGACGCGCCAAGCAATTTGCTGCTTTACTTAAACGTATTCCCGGCAACGCACGCGAAACGGCGCGTATTATTTCAGTTGCGCCCGGCGAAGATTTGCAGGCATTTGCGGCGCGCACCGGAACAAACTTCGCGCAACTTCAAATAATGAACGGCGGCGTCGATATTAAAGCTTCCGGCAAACTCGTCGTACCGAACAACTACACGCGCAACGTCGCGCTTATTCGCGCACGCCCTGCTGCACAGTCCGCGCCCGCCGCGACGCGCAGCCTGATCGCGGTTCGCGCGATGCGTGGCGACACGCTTGCTAAACTCGCTGCACGCTTCAACGCTTCAGCGGATGAAGTGGCGCGCTTGAACAATATTGCCGCTGATGCTGAATTGCAGCCCGGCCAGCAGATTCGCGTGCCGTCCGCCGCGCCCGCGCAACCCACGTTAGTGCCCGCGCCGCGTCGCCGTCGCCGGTAAATAAAAAAGCGCGTGCCTTCGTCACAGCCGCGCGAAAGCAGCCACACAAATCGCCGCAAAGCAGGCGAGCGCGCTTTCAATGACAAGTTGGAAGCGCGCTCTTTCTTTTCGGTAAACTTTTCTATTTCGGTAAATTTGGCAATCGCAATCCTGCGGCAGAAATTGCTAACGCCGCACTTACAAATTTCGGAGCGTACTCACCATGCTCTTTCGCACGCAATCGGCAGCCGTTTACGGCATTGACGCAGACCTCGTTGACATTGAAGTTGATCTCTCGCCCGCGCGCAACGAAGCGGATTCGCAAGCTTCCGTCATAATTGTCGGCCTGCCCGACGCGGCAGTGCGCGAATCACGCGAACGCATCCGCGCCGCGATTACCAACTGCGCCTTCTTTTTTCCGTTCAACAAAACGACGATCAATCTCGCGCCCGCCGATGTGCGCAAAGAAGGCGCAAGCTTTGATCTGCCGATAGCGCTCGGCATCTTAGGCGCAAACGGCGATCTTGGCGACGCAGAAAATTTAACGGACATGCTTGCCATCGGTGAACTTTCTTTGGACGGGCGCGTGCGTCCCGTCAAAGGCGCGCTGCCGATTGCGATTCGCGCACGCGATGCGAAAATAAAAACTCTGTTGATGCCAGAAGAGAATGCAGGGGAAGCCGCTGTAGTCTCCGGCGTTGACGTTTATCCGGTTGCCGATTTACGCGCCGCCGTAGAGCTTGTTGCCGCGCTGCGCAATCCAAATGCTGCGAAGCCTATCCCTCTTCATGTTGATCCTTCAGACATTCTGGCGACGCCGGATCATTACGGCGTTGACTTTCGTGAAGTGCGCGGTCAACTCTCTGCCAAGCGCGCGCTTGAAATCGCAAGCGCCGGATCGCACAACATTCTTCTAATTGGCCCGCCCGGTTCCGGCAAAACGATGCTTGCGAAACGGCTGCCGACGATCTTGCCGCCGCTCGAATTTGAAGCCGCGCTGGAACTCACGAAAATACATTCTGTGGCAGGGCTAACGGGACGCGCTGGCCTTGTGCGCGAGCGTCCGTTTCGCTCGCCCCATCACACGATCAGCGACGCTGGATTAATCGGCGGCGGCGCGACTCCGCGTCCCGGCGAAGTGTCGTTGGCGCACCACGGCGTGCTCTTCTTGGATGAGTTGCCGGAATTTGATCGCAGCGTGCTTGAAGTTTTGCGCCAGCCGCTTGAAGATCAAAAGGTGACAATTAGTCGCGCGGCGATGTCGCTCACGTTTCCTTCATCTTTTATGTTGGCAGCAGCGATGAATCCGTGCCCATGTGGATTCTGGAATGACCCGACGCGCGAATGTCGTTGTACGCCGCTCCAAATTCAGCGTTACGTCGGGCGCATCTCCGGCCCTCTGCTCGACCGCATAGACATACACATAGACGTGCCCGCCGTGCGCTTCAAAGAATTAACAGGCAGCGCGCCTTCGTCTGATGGCGAAAGTTCTGATAGTATTCGCGAACGAGTTATCCGCGCCAGAGATTGTCAGCGAGAGCGTTTCAAAGACGAAGGCATTTTCGCCAACGCCGCGATGTCATCGCGGCTCATACGCCGCTTCTGCCAAATTGATGCGCAAGGCGAGCAATTGCTTGAACGCGCGATGGCACGTCTGGGCTTGTCAGCGAGAGCGTATGATCGGATACTAAAGGTCAGCCGGACAATCGCCGACATCGAAGGCGAAAGTGATGTGCGTGCCGCGCACGTCGCGGAAGCCGTCGGTTATCGCTCGCTTGATCGCACATATTGGACATGAAGTTTTTACTTGCGAGAGCGACGCGCACGAAAGCGTTTGTCGGGCGCACGAAAACATCAACTTTTAATCTTTCAAGGCAACGACTCGCGGAGAAGCACGCATCTGAAAACGTGAGAGGGAAAACGAACGTGGAGGCTGTCGTTCGCGCTTCACGTCTCCGAAAACTTCAAACCCTCTTTCGGAACAAGCGGGCTGCATCGCGGTAGTCGGTTGAAAAAGCAGCGAAGGCGTGACAGCTTGCGAGCCGCAGCCTTAACGCTCCAGCCGAGTGAAGCGAACACGTGACCGCAGACGACAACGGAACACCAAAAGTTACGGACTATGCGCTGGCGCAAAAGTCTGCCGCAGGCGATATGCAGGCCTTCGAGCAGATTTACGAACGCCACAACCGTCGGGTCTATTCGCTCTGCCTGCGTATGACGGGCAACGTTCAAGAGGCCGAAGACTTAGCCCAGGAAGTCTTCATTCAGCTCTTTCGCAAAATCGGAAGCTTTCGCGGCGACTCTGCTTTTACGACGTGGTTGCATCGCCTGACCGTCAACCAGGTGTTGATGCACTTCAGGAAGCGCAACGTCAAGCTTGAGCAAACGACCGAAGACGGCGAGACGCCCGTGCAGGTTGTCGTCGGCACTGCGAACCCGAACAAGATGCCGGTTGTTGATCGCATCGCGCTCGACAGAGCGATTGCGCAATTGCCGCCGGGCTATCGCACGGTCTTCACATTGCACGACATCGAAGGCCACGAGCACGAAGAGATTTCGCGTCTGCTCGGTTGTTCGGTTGGAACTTCAAAGTCGCAGTTGCACAAGGCGCGCATGAAATTGCGTATGCTGCTCAGGCAACAGAACGGCGCAAAGTAGCTTCCAACATCGTTCGCTTTCGGTCGAGCAAGAGTCATTGAAAAGATTTCAAAAGTGAATGTTCCAGCCGCTGCGACAGCAGCTAGAGTGCGGAAGATTCACGAAGCAAGTTTCGCAGTCTCCCCAAGATTGCAGACAATAAGGAAAGAGTCAGTCGCGTGCCGCTCGCGCGTTCGTCATAGAAGTCGTGAGCAAACATAACCCCACACGCGATTGAATGCGAGAGGTTAAAGACAAATACAATGGAATGCGAGAAGTGTCAGGAACTGCTCAGCGAATTTCTCGACGGCGGGCTTGAAGGTGAGCACCACGCACGCGTCGATACGCATTTGGCAGACTGTCTCCCCTGCTTTGGCGTTCGACAGGAATTGGAATCAATATTTAACGTTTGCCGCGAGTGTCAGGACAACTACGACGCCGTGCCGAACGAGCGCGCGATGTGGCTGCGCATCTGCAATACGATTGAAAGCGAACAGCGCGCGGCAACCTTTGAAGCAACGCGCGCTGCTTCAACTGCGCCGACCGAAAGCTGGTGGTCTCGCTTGGCTAATCGCAGTTGGCAGCTTTCGTTGCCGCAACTAGCGACGGCTGTGACGGCTATCACCATCGCTGTTTCGCTCGCTACCGCTATCGGCGTGCGCCGCGTGCAGAATTTGCCGCAAGGTGATCCAAGCTTGACGGCAATCAAGAACACACGCGGCTATCAAGTGGCTAACAATCCTTCGGGCGATCCGCGCATAATGGATGCGAGCATGACCACCGACATGCGCCCGCAGCAGATGACGATTGAGTATTGGAAGGATCGCACAGAAAAGCGCATGACGCGTTGGAATCCGCAAACGCGCGCGGCCTTTATCCGCAACATGCAGGTGATCGACCAAGCATTACAGGAAGCTTCCGCAGAGTTACAGCGTAACCCGCATGATGAAGTCTCGGAAGAAATGCTAAACGCGGCGCTCAACGACAAGGTCGAGCTTCTTAAAGAATTCTCCGATCTGTAGAATGTCTCGCCGCTGATTTAAGATTTACGCGCCCGCGCCCTTTCCGTAAAGTTTTAGTGAAAGGTGCGCGGGCGCTTAAAATGAAGGCCAGCCTTCACGAGTAATTTTGGAATTGATGAACAGTACGGAAATGAAAATTAGTTTGCTCGACACGCGCCGGAGACGCTGCAAAACTTCTTCAGCATGTGTTGTTCTCACATTAGCAATCAGTTGTTTCTCCGGCCTCTTTACGGCAACCACTCCGGCACAGCAGAAACGGTTCGCGCAGAGATATCCTGTCGGTCGGAACGCACGCCTTCAATTGACGAATCGCTTCGGCACGATCACAGTTGAAGCGTGGGATCGCGATGAAATTAAAATCGTCGCCGATATGGATTCGCCCGTCGCGCGCTTTTCGCCGGAGCAAACTGATGATGGCGTAACAATCAATGTCGTGCGCGATAATCAGGGACGCATGGATGTCGGCGATGTTAACTTTCATATCTATGTGCCAGTCAATTCCATTGTTGATGTTGAAACCAAGCGCGGCAACATCACTGTGCGTAACGTGCAGGGCGCGATGGTGCGCGCATACGTTACTGCCGAAGGCAATATCGAATTGACAGGGATTCGCGCCGCCTCCGTGTTAGCGCAAAACACGATGGGCGATATTCTCTTTGATGGCGAGCTAACGCAGAAAGGCAAATACGAATTCAAGTCAACGCAAGGCAACATGAATCTTCGCTTGCCCGCCGATTCTTCGTTCAGCTTGATTGCTACGGTTCCTTCGCGCGAAATAGACCTCGGCCCGTTCGCCGGTAGCGGGCTGCGATTCGTCGGCGATCACCGCAAGGTCATCGGCGATGTCGGAAACGGCGGCATATCGCTGCTGATTATTAATCAACGCGGACGCTTCTCCTTTGTGCGCCGTTAAGCCAATCAAGAGTGACGCTCATTGCTTCAAAGAATAGGGACGCCCATCTCTTTGATCGGCGTCCCTATTCTTTTGTCGCCCGACATGATGATCTACTCTTACCATATTCACACGCTGCGCTTTTCGCGCTCCGCCTGCGGGAATGCTTCTTGGCGGCTGTTGCTGTCTGCGCTGATGCTTGTCACTGTACCACTTGCACTCTCGGCGCAATCGCGAAACAAAAAAACGAACAATGCTGCTAATGTGACGACTCCAACGGTCGCTATCGCTCCGGTGCTAACGCGGACGACAACGCGCCACGAAGTGCGTCGCTTCGGATATGGCAGCACGCTCACCGTTTTCGGCGCGCCGTCCGGTTCAATCACAATCGAAGCGTGGCCGCGTGCTGAAGTTGACATTACTGCCGACATTGAACTGCACGCCGATACGGAAGCAGACCTCACGCGTCTTGCCGCAGTCAATAATTTTCTAATTGACGAAGACTTTAACCACGTTCGCGTGCTTACCACAGGCATACACGACAAAGCTTTCATGCGGCGCACGGCCAAGAATTTTCCGAAGAATTTGCTCGGTCTGCCATGGAAGATTAATTATCGCATACGTGTACCTGCCAACACTGATCTTGAGATAGACATGGGACGCGGCGCTTTTAGTCTCGCGGGCGTTGACGGCGCGATCAAATTAACGGCGCTCGAAAGCGACGCGACGCTTGCGCTCGCGGGTGGTCAACTTGCTGCGACCATCGGACGCGGCAACATTAAAGTAAAATTTGCCGCACGCAGTTGGCGCGGCGCGGGCATAGAAATTCGTCTCGCGACCGGTGACATGACCGTCGAACTTCCCGCGAACTTCAGCGCAGACATTGATGCCAGCGTGCTTCGCACAGGCGCGGTAGAAAATACTTTCAGCGCACTTGTGCCGCGCGAACGAACCAACGCCACAGCTCATTCGCTTAACGGGCGTGCCGGAGCGGGCGGCGCAACGCTCGCCTTCATCGTCGGCGACGGTAAGCTCCGCATCAAACCGGAAAATAAAGAACAGTAGGCGTCGCAGTGGCAGTGCATGTTCACTGTCCGCGTATCATATAAAGAGAACGGGCAGGAATATCATCTGCTCTGACGCTTGCTGCCTTTCGTCTTCTAGCTTATGCTTCGGCAACGCCGCGCGCTTCCTTCCTTCGATAAAGATTCGCGTGGTGTGTTCTTCAAAATCTTCTTAGTGTGGACAAATTATGACCGTTAAATCAGATCGCTGGATTCGCCGCATGGCAGAGGAATCCAACTTGATTCAACCCTTCAACGCAGAGCTTGTGCGCGAAGTCGAAGGCCGCCGCATCATCAGCGCCGGCACGTCGAGCTACGGCTATGATATGCGACTTGCAGACGATGGCTTCAAAGTGTTTTACCCAATCAATGCAAGGGAAGTAGACCCTAAGAGATTTGACGAAAGCTCACTTGTGGAGCCGCCGATGCGCACTGCTGAGGACGGCTCGCAATATTACCTCATGCCACCACATTCCTATGCTCTAGGTGTAACGGTTGAGACCTTTCATATGCCACGAAATGTTACAGGCATTTGTTTGGGCAAATCTACTTACGCCCGCGCCGGATTGCTTGTCAACGCCACTCCCCTTGAAGCGGGTTGGCAAGGACGCTTGGTAATCGAACTTGGTAATTTAGCGAATTTACCATTGAGGGTTTATGTTAACGAAGGCATCGGGCAAGTTATCTTTCTCGAATCCGACGAAGACTGCGACGTATCCTATGAGGATCGTGGCGGCAAATACCAGAACCAAAAAGGACTCACTTACTCGCGTTTGTAAAGCCGTGAGTTTGTGCAACTGGAAGCATAAGTTTGCCGCAACGCTCAAATCGCCGTTAAGCGGCGCGCATTGATGTGCTGCAAACGTTAACGAGCAGGCGAGCGCGTGTAATCGCCGGACTTGCCGCCCGTCTTTTTCTCCAACTGAACATCCGTGATCGTCATCGTTTTATCCAACGCCTTGCACATATCGTAGATCGTGAGGGCGGCGACGCTCGCGGCCATCAACGCTTCCATCTCGACGCCTGTCTGCGCGCTGGTTGCGGCTTCTGCTTCAAGGTAAACGCCTTCGTCTGTGAGCGTGGCGCGCACGTCAATGTGCGTGAGCGGCAGCGGATGGCAGAGCGGGATAAGTTCGGCAGTGCGTTTGGCAGCCATGATGCCTGCGAGCCGCGCTGTTTCCAGCGGATCACCCTTCGGCGTTTGATGCTCGCGCACGGCACGCACGGTTTCCGGCAACATCAACACGCGCGCAGACGCCACCGCGCGGCGCGCCGTCACAGACTTGGCGCTCGTGTCCACCATCGCGACACGGCCTTGCTCGTCAATATGAGAAAGATTACTCACACAAAAGATTCGCCGTTACCGGATTACTCAGGACGCAAGTTGATAAATAGCCGGACGGTAACGTGGCTCTGGAACGGGTTTGCCTTCAGCACGGGCAGCTTCCAGCCATGCCGTTTTCGCTTGCTCAACTTCGCGGACGGCCTGTTCGGGCGTCGCGCCGAATGCTGAACAGAATTGTAGATCAGGAATGTCGGCAATGTAGCCTTCGTCCTCATCGCTGTAAAAAACGTTAATATGGTAGTCCTTCATGTCAATTACATTCTAAGGTCGTGCTGTTCTACAAGCAACAGGAATTGTCGCACTTGATAAGGTTTTACCTTACCCTTTGCATTTTGAATGTTGATAAACTGTGGCACTTGCGGATGTACAAAGATGTGGTGGCTGCCGCTGATCCGCGATAAACGAAATCCAAAAGCCTCGATCAATTCAACCATTTGATCGAAGCGCATATTCTTCGATCCGGTCAAAGCTTTCTCAAGCAACTTACGCTTCTTCATAAAGACGATATCTTTAATCAACGTCTGGCAAATGAACAATTGAAACTACTGCGTCGGCTTCAAGCTTCGGCACGCCTTGAGGCACGATGATGAGCGCGGCGGCGCGTGTGAAGGCGACGAAATCCGAAGAGCCGCCCCAGCGCAAAGGCTCTGCCATCAGCTGACCCTGCGCATTTGTGCGAAGCGTTGCCGGAAGATAGCTCGCGCGTTCGATTGAGCCTTTCACCTCACGTGCGAGCACAGCGCGTTCTTCCTGTAATGCGGCGGCCTTCTCTTTAACGCCCTGCAAGCGTCGCAGAGCCGTTCGCGCAAATAGATTGAATGTGACGGAGACGGAAACAGGATTACCCGGCAAACCGAAAACGAGCGTGTCATTGAGCCGCGCAAAGACCGTCGGCTTGCCGGGACGCAAACTCACGCGCTCGAAAAATATCTCCGCATCAAGCGCACGTAGCGCCGCCTTCGTGAAATCGTAAATGCCCATTGATACGCCGCCCGATAACACGAGCACATCAACGCGCGCCGCCGCGTCTTTGATCGCGCGCTGCAAAACTTTTGTGTCGTCGCCCGCGAGCGGCAATTGCTCGACGCTTGCGCCCGCGAGTTCCGCGTATGCTGCGAGCGAATAACTATTCGAGTCGCGAATCTGATCCGTACACGGCGTTTCGTTGACGGCGACGAGTTCCGTGCCCGTCGCCAGCACCGCGACGCGCGGGCGTTTCCCAACCTTTACTTTCACATAGCCGAACGACGCGAGCGCCGCCATCATCGCCGCGTTGATCTCTTCGCCCGCGCGCAAAATCGTTTCACCCGCCCGTATTTCGCTGCCGCGCTCTGTAATGAATTGTCCAACTGTCGCGGCCTTTTCTATCCGCACCGTTGCGCCGTCCGCGTTCTCGCTTGTTACTTCAATTTGCTGCACAGCGTCTGCGCCTGCTGGCACGGGAGCGCCCGTCATAATCCGCACCGCTTCGCCTGCGCGCATCTCGCGCTCGCGCCAGCCCGCGCCCGCTGCCGCTTCACCGATGATGCGCAACTCGACCGGCACATTCGTCGTATCGCCCGCCTGCACCGCATAGCCATCCATCCGCGCGCGGTCAAACGGCGGCAAATCCGTATCTGCTATGACGTCTTCCGCCAGCGCACGCCCGCACGCGTTCATCAACGCAACGCGCTCTGCGGGAAGCGGCTTCGTTTGCTGCAAGATAATGGAGATGGCTTCGCTAACGGAGATCATCTGTGCATCGTGCGTGTGAGTTGCCGCATATTGTTTATCAATGCGCTAGTCGCTAATTGCATTAGGAAAGTTTCGTTTTTTGATAATTATGCGTACCTTATTCTTTCCGCTCACTCATCGCTTTTTCAATCGCAATTGCTTCCTTGCGCGCCTGCGCCCATGTGACGGGAAGACTCAGGACTTCACCGCTGCGCGCGGCTGTCAACAAATAATTCAATGCTTCGAGGATGATTCGGCGCTGAAGTTCTTTGTGATGCGGCGTGCCGAAGTGATGTCCCATCATAAAGGGCACAGAGATGGCGCGCGGCGGCTTGCAGTGCTCCGTTACATCCAAAGCAACTGTGATGGAAACTGTCGGGATACCTCTTTGTTCGATGGCGCGCTGCACGAGCGCGATGGACTGGTGTCATATCGGTCAAGCGGGACTCAAGAGCACCGCGTCCGCGCCATCTGCCACAACAGCGTCGGCAATGTCTTCGGCAAGGGAGCGTTCAAACGCTTCGGGGTTCATGTTGTAGCCGATGAAGGAAAAGAAGTTTGGTGTCAGGCCGCCGATAAAATGTTCGGCGGCGAGTTCCTGCAAACGCTCTATGGGAAAGATAACATTCAAATCTTTGACCGCGCCGTGCGTCGGATATTTGATTTGATGAATCTCCAGATCGAATGGTTTGGAATTCGACGGAACACGCCGGAAACTGTAATCGCCGACAGGGTGTACGACGTCAAACGGCAATGTCCCTTTGGGCTGCACTCCGGCGGAACTAACGAAGGTGAGCCGCGATTCTGACAAAGGTTTTTTCAAGCGCGCCAACGGAACAAGGTCGTCTTTGATAATCATTGAACCGGGATAGCGTTCGTTGACCGTTTCCCACAAACCGGGACGCAGTTGCTTTGCTTCGGTAGGTGTTCCGGCACTGGCTTCGTTGTTTATCTGATTAGAGAAGTCCGTCATGAATCCACTCTCCTGAATGTTTGACGAAATAGAAATGCAGATGAAAAAAGAGGTGCGCGAGCGTCGCCGCATCTTTTTCAGCGAGAGTCTGGAAGATAAATTCGCGGTCTGTTTGGGGCACATCGAGCAAGAGTTTAAGCGCTTCGATCCAAGCCTTATCAATCTCTTTGCGCCCGATTGCTTCGTTGCCGTCGCCGAAGTGAAGCCGCACATACCGTATTAGTTTTTCGGTATCGCCGCTGGCAACGGCATCCTTCAAATACTGAAGTGACACGAATCTGTCTTCCTCTGTTGATATTAGCGCACGCGCGCGTTCACACGGCACTACTCTGCTTTGCGTGCGCGTTCAAGCGCTCGATCCGGCAGAGCTTTGCATAGTTTGCTGTTCAGTTAAGATTTCCCAGAATCGTTCGGCCACGCGCCCGTTAAAGAGCGTTCTCTCCGGGTTGCCGACGAACATGATTTCAACTTGTGAAACCTCCGCAGCGCTGGCGGCAGGACGATAGCGGACATGCTCGATTTGATCGGCATTGATGGCTATGAGGTAGCCATCTTCCCCTGTGATTTTGATGAGATTCACGTTTTCCTCGATGTAATGTGTCAGTCGCCATTCACATTTGTCGCTGACACGAAAGGCGGCGATCAAGCCGGACGTCACGATGTTTAAGTCGCACTGTAACGCACAGCGCCGTTTCAGTGCCCGGAATACCAATCATAGCCGCGCTCGGCCCAGTAGTCTTTCGGGCGCTCGTTTGTGAAAGCGATTCTGCCGATGCGTTTGATGTGCTTGATACCGTACTTCACAGGCGTCACCAATCGCAACGGCGCGCCGTGTTGGGCGTTCAGCGGCTGGCCGTTCATTTCATAACAGAGCAGCGTTTGCGGATGCAGCGCGCTCGCCATGTCCATCCCAACGTAGTACTCACCATCCGGCGTTTCAAGGCTGACGTAGCGCACAAGGTCTTGCGGACGATTGCGCGCGTCCGGCGATGAATTATTGTGTGTTAACGGTTGATACTCCTGCATGAAATCTGCGAGACGCGCCCCAGCCCAATTGACAATCACGCTCCAGCCTTCTATGCACTTGAGTTGCGTCGTCATCTCGACGCGCGGCAAACGCTTGATGTCCGCGAGCGTCAACAACAATCCGGGTTCCGGTACATCCTCAGCAGACGATTCATCAACCGTGTTGGCGGCAGATTTCTGCTGTCCGACATTACTCCCGCTCTTTGAATCTTTGCTACCACTTCCGCTCTTAGCATCTTTATTGTTTTGGTTGTCGTTGGCGCTACCAGCATCATCGCCGTCATCAGTATCGTCGTATTCGTCACCGGAATCATCTGCCGAATCGCCCGGCGCGTCGCTGTCGTCCGGCTCAAATTCATAGTTGACATCTTTAACGAACTGCCGGTACTTCGTCGGCGCGGCGAGGCCGAGCACTGCGAGTCGCCACGACTGCGGATCGAGTTTTTCCGACAAACCTTCTTCGCCGTTGACGCGCGGCTCTACTGCCATCGCGCGCTCAAACGTCGGCGCAAGACGCGCTTCTGTAAAATAGCCTTCGCTCAAATTCTCGTTGAACTCATGGGCGCGGCGTAGCGGATACGGAATGCCTTCAATTTCTGCGCGCGAGTTGAGCCACTTCCATGCGGCGACAGTTCCCACTGCGCCGATGCCGAGCGCGAGAAAACTGCGGCGTGATTTACCTCGCATCACCTGCGCGATTTCTTCATCGCTGCCAATCGCGCTTGGATGATTCGCATCGGCTGGCGCAGTGTCGGGCGCGTGATCGTCATTTGGTTGTTCGGCTGCGAGACGCTCAACGTCAACATTGACAGAGCCTTGTTCGCGTGCGATCTTCTCGCGCTCAAGGCTTTCGCTTTCGTTTGTCTCGCTCATACGGTGACTCCTTTCGCCTGCGCGCTCTCGGTTGGATGTTTGGCTATCGGCGCAACATCAACGGGCACAATTTCGTAGCCCGTGACCATTGCACGAAAGTTATTCCAACCCGCTTTAGCTACTTGCGCAATGTGAACGACGAAGAACACGACGTAGGCGATGGTCAGCCAGAAGTGTTCCCAACGCGCCCATTCGTAACCGCCCAGAATGGTTGTCAGCCAAGCGAAGCTCGTTGGCTTGTAGATCGCCAAGCCGGTCAGAATCGAGCCAGCGCCCATCAAAATCACACCTGTGTAAGCAATCTGCTGCGCGCCGTTGAACTTGCGGCGCGGCGGATGATATTTGCTTAAATGCAAATCGTGCAGCGTCACCTGAATCGCTTCCTTGAAGGATTGCGGCTTCGGCACAAGATAACGCCACTCGCCGGACACCGCCGTATATAAAACATAAAGCAGTCCGTTTACGGCGAAGAGCCACATAAAGAAAAAGTGCAGCGCCATGCCTTCGGCGAGCCTGTGGCCGATGCCGAAAAAGTCAAAGAAGCCTTGCGGAAAAAAATGAAACAACGTGTGGCCGCCAAAGCCTACGCGATAGACGCTGTTTGACCAGTAGATCAAAAGCCCGCTCCAGATCATCACTGCGAGCAGCGGAAAGTTGATCCAGTGCAGCCAGCGAATCGCCAGCGGGTGCTTTTTCTCAATTCTTTTCATGCGTCGTTGTTCTCCTCGCAGCTTCCGGCGTAGACGGCGTGCGAGCTTCTTTAACTTCATTTCCCGCGAGGGTTCAATGCGAACGCGCGTTGACGCTTCTGTAAAAAAATCAGAGATGTCAACGCGCGTTCGATGGCTGTTGCCTTACTACGTTACTGCTATCGCTTCGCCTACTCTGTCTCTAACTTGAGCGCGACTGAATTCATGCAGTAGCGCTGGCCCGTCGGTTTCGGGCCGTCGTCGAAGACGTGTCCGAGATGCGCGTCGCAACGATTGCACACAACTTCCGTGCGCGTCATGCCGTGCGCCGTGTCCGTTTCCGTTTTGACGTTGCCGTCAATCGGCTTCCAGAAACTAGGCCAGCCAGAGCCGGAATCGAATTTTGCATCCGAAGTGAAAAGCGGCAGCCCGCAGGCGGTGCAGTGGTAAACGCCTTCTTCTTTCGTGTGATTGTACTCGCCGGAAAAAGGCTGCTCCGTGCCCTTCTGTCGCGTGACATGGTATTGCTCCGGCGTGAGTTGTTGCCGCCACTCTTCGTCTGTCTTAACGACTTTATCGGGCATCGCCGTTTCTTTCACTTCACTTGAATCAAGATTGGTTGCCATTTTGTTTGCTTTCCTCCGCGAGAAGCTTCTTGATAACGTTCTCCATTTCGTCGTACATACCTTCGCCGATGTGCGTGAAACGAACGCGTCCCTGCTTGTCGAGAATGACGGTTGTCGGCCACGCTTGGATGCCGTAGGCGCGCCATGTGTCGCCCTCGATGTCCGTCACAACAGGGTAGCGTATGCTTTGCTCGCGCACGGCGCGACGTATGTTACCCAAATCTTTTTCATAGCCGGATTCAGGCGTATGCACGCCGATAATCGTCAATCCCTGATCGCGATATTTACTGTCCCAACGTTTCAAAGCGGGCAGCGTGTTGCGGCAGTTGTAGCAGCCGAACGTCCAGAAATCAACGACCACGACATGCCCACGTTGCGCTTCAAGCGTGAGCGGTTCCGAGTTGATCCATGTGCCGGATTCAAGCGCTGGCGCGCGTGGCGCACGGGCGGCGGCGATCAAAACATCGCGCCTTAGTTCGGATGCGCCCGCTTCCGTAGCTTCTTCATTTGTGCCCGGTGCGGATGCGGGCATGGCGGATATTGCGGTCGCCACAGAGCGCGGCTGCCCGATCACTGTTATCAATAAAGCCACGATAGCGAGCACCATGACGGCAGCAATTAAGACTTGTTTGTTCATCGTTTACTCCTTGAAACTGTCAACTGCAAATTATTACTTTACCGCGTCGAGCGCGGCGCGAATGTCTTTGTTCGTCGGACGCTTTTTGTAGTCGGCTGAGACTTGCGCATAACGGACGCGCCCTTGTTTGTCAATCACATAAACGGCGGCGTGCGGAATGCCTTCAAACTCTTTCCCGTCGTAAGCAGCATCGTGCAGGCCGTAAGCGTCAATCGTGCGGAAGGCGGGATCGGAGAGCAACGGAAAGGCAATCGCACCGCGCTTGTCTGCGGCAATCTTCGCGGCAAAATCTTTGCTTTTGACGTGCGAGTCAATGCTGATGGCATAGAGCTTGGCTCGTTCCTTTGGTTTTAAGAGCGAGCGCAGTTCACCTAATTGATGAGCGCAGTACGGGCACCAGTAGCCGCGATAAAAGACCAGCACGACAGGCGTTTTGCCGCGCGCCGCAGAAAGCGTGACGTTGCGTCCCTGCACATCTTCAAGCGTGAAGTCGGGAGCAATTTCGCCGATTTGCACGGGCGAAGTGCGCGCAAATCTTGCGGCCTCGCCCGTCGTTGCCGCGAAAGATTGCGGCGCCTCTACCGGCAAAGTGCCGAAAAAAGTTGCGAGCGAAAGCATCAACGTGGCAATCATGTGTAGTTGTATCAAGGTCATTCTCCGATTTGTGATTTGATGCGATTTATTCGTTCGCAGCAATAATAAATTTGTCAAACAATTGTTTCGGCGCGCATGACATGTTGATAAACGGATGGAGCGAGCGCACGCGCAAGAGTCGTGTTTTCAGTTTCCGTTAGATCGGAAACGACGAAGACGGCGTGGCGCACGGTCTCGAAACAGGAAACGCGATAGCCCTGAACCTGCGGGCACGCCGTGACGATTAATTGATTCGCGCCGGACGATGTTTGCTCCGCGCTCGCTGTGGCGTTCGCCGGATGTGATAGATCAGTGACGATAACAGAGACGAGACGGCCACGATATTTAAGAATCACATGCCCGAAACGCTGTCCATTGAAGACGCACGAATGTGCTTTAACGAATTCGATGTTGCCGGGAAATTCGTCGCGTCCGTCAAGCACTGCTTTTGCCAGATTAAAGTAGACGCGGTCATATTCGCGCCCGGCTTCTGCGAGCGGAATGGGCGGCTTCGGCAATCGGAATTTGACGGCGCAATTGCGATGATCGCCGACCGCGCCTTCGGTCATCTCCGTCATCGCGAGACTCACCGCCGCGCTTGCATCATTCGGCGGTGGATTTTTGGGCGTTTTGTTTGTCTTGCTTTCATCTACGCTGCTTTGTTTGGTGCGCGCGGACTGTGAAGACAATTCTTGCTGTGCGCGCTCACGCTGGCGTATGACGACGTATCCGGCGATGGCTGCGAGCATCAAGCAGGCAGCAACCGCCAACCATGTGCGATGTTTGGCGGAACGTGTTTCCTCTCGCATCGCGGCGCGCAATTGAGTGCGCAGGCGCGCGGCGTATTCATCGCTCATCTGCAAACCGGGCGCTTCGGCAAAGGCCGCGCGTAGTTTGGCGCGCACGTCGCGCCGCGCCGCCATCTCGCGGCGGCAATCGGCGCAAGTCTCAAGATGCTTGAGCACGTCGTGATTAGTCTCGATCATTAGTTCATCGCCCAAGTACGAGTCGGCGATTTCCCGCAAGTCGCGGCACTGCATTTCGTTCACCTATCCTCGCTGGCAGACGACGGGGAAGCCTGTGCTTCGCCACCGCTCACGGCGGCGCGCCGTGTGCCATGCGTGTTGGCGTAATTAGCCAGCTCTGCGCGTAAAAGTTTGCGCCCGCGCGAAAGACGCGACATCGCGGTGCCGACGGGGATCAACAAAACGTCGGCAATCTCCTTGTACGTCATGCCTTCGATGTCCGACAGCACGACGACTTCCTGAAACTGATGTGGTAAGCGCTCAAGCGCACGCAAAATTTCTTCTCCGGTCGCGTCCGGCAATGTCAGCGGATCATACGCGATGGTTTTACTGATACGCTCTTCCGTGTCGCTGGCAAGCTGAAGGTTCGTCGTTTCGCGTTTCCGCTTGCGGTTCACGCGATACATCAGCGCGACGAGCCATGCGCAGCAATTTGTGCCCTGTTCAAAGCTATGAAACGAAGCGAGCGCCTGCGTGAACGTTTCCTGCACCAATTCCTCTGCGCGCTGGCGGTCGCGCACAAGCCACATTGCGACGCGAAACAGCGTCTTCACGTGCGGCATTGCTTCGGTCTCGAACGGCGCGGAATTTTCGGCGCACTTTTTATGTCGGACCCAGTTGAACATAGTGCGGGAGGGCTGCCTATGGCGACACGCCGCTCGCTCTTCTTTCTATTTAATATAAGGACGAATAAGGCTTTTTTATTCCACTTGATGACACGAGTTTTAACATAATGTCGCGGACAGCTCGTTTTATTCCCGTCGCGTGAAGGTAGGAACCGCCGGTTACTGCATATCACGCTTCGGGGTGGCGACGAACCGTCCGTGTTTCGGAACGCCGCACAAAGCAGAAGGGCGCGCTCATGTTGACCGGCGCGCCCTTCTGCTTTGTCTTCGTCGCGTCAAGAGCCTTACGGCTTTTTGTTGACGTTAACTTGGCCGCTGACGTTGCCGGTCTTGGTGTTGACGTTAACTTCGCCCTTGACGACGCCGTTATTGCCCATGTTGCCGTTCTTCATGTTCGACATATTGCCGTTCGACATGTTCATGTTGCCTGACATATTGCCATTCGACATATTGCCATTCGACATGTTGCCATTATTCATATTACCCATATTGCCACTGTTCATGTTCGACATGTTGCCGTTTGACATGTTGGCGTTGTTCATGTTCGACATGTTGCTGGTGTTGGTCGTCGTCGTGGTGGTGGTCGTGGCGTTCGCGTTGTTGGCGTTGTTGGCCGTATCCGTTGATGTGCAGCCAGCCCACAAAGCGGCGACGGCGAGCAAGGAAGCCAGTGCTAAAGTTTTTCGCATCGAATTTCTCCTGTACCCCGGAGGGTCTGTTGGTTGGGGAGTTGAACGGAGTCGTCCGGTTTTTTACCTGCCGCAACGCTTCCACTTCAGCTCAAGTCTGATAGTTTGATATGCAGCTTTTTACTCTGCCGTTAATCCAATCGCCGCCGCGCCCAGCACACGACGGCTCATGCGCTCCTGCACAAAAACGACGGCGCGTAGATTCCTACGGTTCAGTCCTCGTGCGAGAGTGACGATTGGCGTCGCCGTGAATGCTTGATCCGTTTGAGAATTAGCGCTGCCGAGAAAACTGAGTTGGCGCACGACCGAAGCGTGACGCAATCTGCGCCCGGCGTTTTCTCCGCTCGCCACATTGGTTGAAAGATTGCTCTCCGTAATCGCCAGCATTACTTCAGCCACATCGTCCGCGCTTACTGCCGGAAGTTTGGCGACGCGAATTGAGAGCGGGATCGCGTTGGACTTTTTCCCGTCCGCGTTTTCCGCAGGCAGGGAAAGTTCGACATTGGCTTTAGGCGCGTGGGCAGCTTTTGCGATGGTTTCGCGCGCCCTGTTTTTATTGCCGCCGGGAAACTCCGTCTGGCCGTCAATAATCATTTGCGGTGTATATACGCCGTCTTTGCCGAAAGCTTCAGCGTAACGACCTTGCCGCTGGCTGAATCCGGCTGACGAGTATGGATCAGTCCACCCGAGACGATTCCAGTAATCAACGTGCTGCCCGAGCGCGATGATTTCCGCGCCCGCAATCGGCTGCGTCTTCTCAAGCTGCGCGAGCACTTCGTCGGCAGGCGGGCAACTCGAACATCCTTCGGACGTAAACAATTCGACGATGACGGGCACAGTTTGTTTCTCCGCGCTCACAAGTTGCTGCTCCTCTCCGGCGACATGCAATGATGCGGATTTGTTGCGTTCTGCCACAGCGACGGAATATGCGATTAGTCCGAGAAGCATTAACGGCAGTGTGAACCGTAACTTCATTTCATTTGTCTCCGAAGTGATTCCCTGTTTTTTCGAGTGCCGGAGTTTTAGACTTTAACGTTCATCAAAGATTAGAGTTTGCCCGCCAGCCTTTCGCGCAGTCGTTGCAGTCGAATACGGGCACATCGCATTATCTTCACATCGTATCATCTGCTTGAGTAATTCCTGATGACGCCGGTTTTATTCCAGATAACTTTAGAACTTGCGACAAGCTCTAACTGTGTGGCGTCCGCAACAACTGCGCTTTATGTTTCGCGCGGCTATGCGGATGCTTCCATCTGAGCGAGAAAGTCGCGCACGGACGGTGCGACCTGCGCGGCGATGCGCAAGTTGTCTTCGGCATGCAGGTTGGACACAACAAAGGCTAGATGTTTTGGGGTTTCAAAACCTGCGACGGCGAAATCCTGTAAGCGGCTTTGATAAACTGCCACGCCAGACGTTTCAAGTGTCGCAATTTGATCGTCGCCGGAAAACGATTCGCCGTTTTTTTCGGTGAGGACAACGGATAAAATTGTTTCGCCGTTTCTTAAAATGAGATGAACGAATTCGCGCCCGTCTGCGATGCAATGATGCGCAACGACGACTTCATAATCAGTGCCCGCTTTCTCTTGCACTAAAGGCAGCAACCGCGCGTAGTTCGCTCTGAGCTTGCGCGTCATCTCTGCGTTGGTGGAATGTTGTTTCGCAAACCCGTTTTCCAGCGCGCACTCGATATGATCGCTCAACCCTATATTGAGCATCTCGCGTGTCGGTTCGGAAACGGTGCGCGCGAGGTTCGCCTGATAGCTTGTCGTGTCGGACGCTTGTTGCCCGTGCCGCAAGGTGAGCGCGCTCCAGATTCCCAGACACGCGATCAAGAGAGCAAGCGCAGCAAACGCCCAGCGCACGCTTGTCACATGCAAAGCAGTAGTGCTGCGCGGCACGGTGCGAGTTACTCGCCGAATTCTTTCGCGCAAAGCATCCGAAGCGTTTTCCTGACGCACTGCCCGCTGCAAAACTTGTTTTAGTTGTGCTTGCTCGGCCAACGCAGCGGAACAGTCACCGCAGCTTTCCAAATGCTTTGACACATCCGCTGCAATCTCAGAGGGAAGCTCCGCGCTCAAATACGAATCGAGACAACCGCGCACTTTCTCGCAGGGTTTCGCTTCAGAATTATTCGCGTCCATTTCCCACTCCCTCCTTATTGTTTTTGATGCCGTAGGATTCGGCGAGTTCGCCCAGTTCGACGCGCAGTAATTTGCGTCCACGACTTATGCGGGACATCACCGTGCCGATAGGTACCTTCAATATAAAGCAGATTTCTTTGTAAGAGAAGTCCTCGACATCCGCCAGCAGCACCGCCTCGCGATAGTGTAGCGGGATTTTATGCAGCGCTGCCAACACTTCTTCGTCGCCCAGATGTTCGGGGATCGGCGGCTCATAAGTTAATCCTTCGATGACCCTTTCGCCATCGTCAATCGCCCGGAATTGAAACCATTTGCGACGCTGGCGATATAATTTGTTCAATAAGATTTTGAAGAGCCACGCGCGGCAATTAGTGCCCGGCTCGAAACGATGAAAAGACTTCCACGCCTGCAAATAAACTTCCTGCACGAGGTCTTCGGCTTCGGTTCGACTGCGTGTGAGGCGCGCGGCCGTGCGCAGCAGATCGTTAACGTGTGGTAAAGCGGCCATCTCGAACTCTTCCGGTTTGACCTTTCTACCAAAAGGCATAAAAGCTCCTTACAGATGAATGTAATGCGCTCTCAGGAATTTTTACAAACCTGATTGTACTTCAAGCCTTTGAGTAAAAGGATATAAATTCGATTAGCCCGACCCCACTCTCAGGCATATGTTTTGCGGCTAACTTATTTTACAATAAGCCTTGATCGCTAGATATAACAGAATGAAGGACTTTTCTCAATTTCGATTTACAAAGGTAACGTAAAATGAATCTTAGACTAATAAACGGAAAGATACTAGATAACGTTGGCTGGCGAATCTTGCGCGAACTGCAGGAAAATGCGCGCCTCTCCTTTACCGAACTCGGACGGCGGCTAAAGCTTTCAACTCCGGCTGTCGCCGAACGTGTTCGCAGAATGGAAGAGGCAGGCATTATCAAAGGCTATCGTGCAGAGGTAGACACGGAGAAACTCGGGCTGCCGATCACTGCTTTTGTGCGGCTCAGCGTCGTGAGCCGCGCCGTCAACGTCAAAGTCATCGCTTTGGCTGAAAACAGCCCGGAGGTGCTCGAATGTCATCGGCTCACCGGAAGCGATTGTTTCATTATGAAAGTTGTCGTTCCCTCCGTCGCGCACCTGGAATCATTTATTGACGGTCTGGCTTCGCACGGGACGCCGACCACGACAATCGTTTTATCCTCTCCGGTCACCAGACAAGCCGTCGAGCGAATCCCTGCTAAAGAAGATAAAAAGCCCACGTCGTCGCGTTCGCGTGCGGCACGTCAGACACGCTCTTCGACAGGATGATCTTCGACAGGATAACTTGGCCCTTCCTGATAATCACAGAAGATGCACCATTTGTCTTGGCGATGGCGCAGCACGGCACGTGCTACTTTCCGATTTCTTTTCAGTTGCAAATAAGCTTCCGCCGCGAGCAGCATGGCGAGCACAGGAGCCGTGAAGTAAACCCACAAATCCGGCCAGTGCCCGGCGGCGAAAGCTGATCCGAACGAGCGCGCCGGATTCAAACTCATTCCCGAAAAGGGAAGTTCCACCACGATGTAAAACGCTATCAGCACGCCTGTCATCAAGCCCACCAATTTTTCCAAACGCGCCGAGTTAACTGCCACCAGCACCGCAAACATGAGTATGAAAGAGATGATGAACTCGGCGAGAAAAGCGTTGCGCGTTCCATGCGCTCCCGCTGCCGGAAGACTCATCGCATAGTTAATTGACGGATGCGTGAAAAGATTGCCCAGCGCCAACGTCAATAATTGCGCTGTGATAATCGCTCCGGCAAATTGCGCGAACGTGTAGAAGAGTGCGTCCCATCCTTTGATCTTGCCGAGGCGAAAGAAAGTCCAAGTGACCGCCGGGTTAATGTGCGCGCCTGATCGCTTGCCCGTTGGCGCGTAAATAATAATGGCGATGACGATACCCATCAACACGCCCAGCACACTCCGGCGCAGCAATGGATTTCCGCCCATCGCTTGTTGAACGGGCGAGTCTGGATGCTCAAGCAGCGTTGTGAAAACGCCAGCCCCGATCATAAAGAAAGCCAGCCCAGCGGCTTCCATCAAATATTCCGGCCAGTGGCGTTTAAGCACCTCAATCATATTCTTCGCCAGCGCCTTGCTTTATCAGGAACGCACGATTCGCGCACGCCTTCACCGTCCCGGCAACTTACTAACATGAATAACTAAATATCACGAGCACGCTTATTTATTCCCGCCACTTGCGGCAACTCGCGGCGGGAATAAAAAATGAATGGCCGGGCATTTATGGGCGGAATGGTAATGTTTATTTGTCTTGCGGTCAGCGCCACCAGCCGATGTAGCTCTAATGCGAAAATCTTTTGCCTCGCTGAAAGCTTGCGGCGCATCGTGTAACCCTTGCTTAAACAATACCAACTCTAACGTCTTCTTAAATTTCTGAATGTCCAACTTGAAGACGTTACATTTCAAGAAAGCGCTCGAGCGTCGTCGCCACCAAACGAAAAGCAGATGTGCCCGATTCGGGCAATTGAGCTGAGCGAGGCCGCATCAGGCAGCTACACACTATGGAGGAGAAAAAGAAAATGATTCGCTCACGAAATAAGAAAATCGCGCTTGCCGCCCTCGCTCTGACGACGGCGCTCGCGTGGCAGTTGACGCCGCCCTTGAGCCTCAACGCTTCCGATCACATTGATTCGCCGTCCATCGCGCAGGATCGCGGCAGTGATTTGACAGACACCTACGCATTCCTCGATCCGAATGATAATTCAAAGGTTGTGCTCATTATGAGCACGCAAGGGTTCATCGTCTCGGGCGAGCATTTCGGAATGCCTATCTTCGATCACAATATTCGCTATCGCTTTGAAATCGAAAACACAGGCGATGCCAAACCAGACAAGTTCGTTGACATCACTTACTCAAAAGGACTCGGACGCCAGATGCCGCAGACGGCGACCATCGAACTTCCCAACGGCAAGAAGTTCAGCGCGCCGACGACGATCTCGACGCAGGAGTACACAGCGCCCGAACCGGCCATCACGACTGACCCGGCAACCGGAGCCAAATTCTTCGGTGGCAACGCCGATGATCCGTTCTTCTTGGATGACACGGGCGCGAATCGCTTCGTCGCATCTTCAATTATGAATCCGGGGCGTCCAAACAAATCTTTGTTGGGCGAGCGCGGGCGCGACACTTACGCGGGCTTTAACACTTTGATTACCGCCGTCAGCATTCCGGCAGATTTGCTGCGCGGCAAAGCCGGGAACATGATCGGCATCAACGCCGTCACGCAGCGCCATAAAACTCAGAGAATCGAAGATAACGGCGAGATAAAAGCCAGCGGCGATTGGGTGACGATTGACCGCGATGGAACTCCGCTCGTTAATAACGGCCTCGTTCCGCCCCCGCGCAAAGACGAGTACAACGCGGCCTCGACTGAAGACGACGCGAAGGGTAAATTCCAGGCCGATATCGTCAAGTCGTTGAAAGGTCTGGCTACCGACGACGCGCATATCGCCATGCTCGCGAAAGCGGCGGTGGAAAAAGGCGACATCTTGCGCCTTGACCTCTCGGTTCCAAACAAAGGATCGCAGGGCGGAAACAATCCTGATGGCGGCTTTGGGAAAATGGGTGGACGCCGCTTGCAGGATGACGTGGTTGACATGACATTCACGATCATCAATAACGGCGAGCCGCTTGGCGACAGAGTCAGCGGCAACGAAGTGCCGTTCCGCGATCAATTCCCGTTCGTTGCCAATCCGACGCAGCCGTTTCGTCCCGGCTCCGGCGCAGATGACCACACGCGACAGTAACGCACACGCTATGAAACCTCGCGCCGTTAGCCCTCTGCGGCTTTCGGCGCGAGGTATTTCCCTCAAACGATGAACGTGAACGCATTATATTATTGTTCATCACGTATTGCTTATGCCAATTAAGAATCTCGCTTTACGCGCGCCAAAAACCAGGTTTCTTCTTCTTCTCTGTGCGATGGTATTTAGCGCGCTGCTGATGAGCGGCTGTGGTGATATGTGGTCGTCACGCGCAACCGCTTCCCGTGCCGCAACGCCCAAGATACCCGCCGCCGCGCCGCTTGCTTCCGAAGACGATGCGAACGACGTGGCGATACGCTTTCTTGAGGATCGTGTCCGGCGCGACCCGGAAAATTTCGTCGCTCACAACAAGCTCGCGGCGTACTACCTCCAGCGCGTGCGCGAGACGGGTAGTTTCGATTACCTCGATCTCGCCACGCGTGCCGCGAAAGCGTCGCTTGATGCCGTGCCCGTCGTGCGAAACGCAGGCGGCCTCAGTGCGCTCACGCAGGCTGAATTTTCATCACACGAGTTCGCCGCCGCGCGCGATCACGCGAAGCAATTGATCGAACTTGATCCGGGTAAGCCTTATCCATACGGAATACTCGGCGATTCATTGCTCGAACTTGGCGATTACGAAGGGGCAGCGACGGCCTTTCAACACATGCAGCGAATAAGCGGCGGTATCAACGACAGCAGTGAGACGCGACAGGCGCGCCAAGCTTTTCTGCGCGGCGACATCGCAGGCGCAGAACGTCACTTCGCCACTGCACTGATCGTCGCGCTCAATTATCTATCTCCGTCACGTGAAACAGTCGCGTGGTGTCGCTGGCAACTGGGCGAAACGGCTTTTGCGCGCGGCGACTATGAAACGGCGGAGCGGCATTACGCAGATGCGCTCAAGACTTTTCCAGACTACTTCCGCGCGCTCGCTTCGATGGGGCGTGTGCGGGCTGCGCGAGGCGATATACCGGGCGCTATCGAACAGTATGAACATGCCGTCAATCGTCTTCCAGACCCTGGCTTTGTCGCCGCGCTCGGCGATCTCTACAAACTCGCGGGACGTGAGAGGGAAGCGTCCGCGCAGTATGCGCTGGTCGAACAAATCGGTCATTTGAACACAGTGAACGGCGCGCTCTACAATCGCCAGCTTGCGCTCTTTTATGCCGACCATGATATGAAAGCCGAAGAAGCTTACAGGAATGCGGCGAAGGAATATGAAGTACGGCGTGACATCTACGGCGCGGATGCGTTGGCTTGGACGGCGCTCAAAACAGGTAAGATTAATGAAGCGCAGGCAGCCATCAAAGAAGCACTTAAACTAGGCACGCGCGACGCGAAGCTGCTTTATCACGCCGGAATGATTGCGCGCTCCGCCGGTGATGAAGCGTTTGCACGCGATTACCTCAAGCGTGCGCTCGCACTCAATCCGCAGTTTGATCCGCTGCAATCTATGATCGCCCGGAAATCTCTCGACAATTGAATTTCGAGCGCAGGATCGTGCGGTGTTAAATCTTATGTTTTGAAATCGCATGTTCCGGCGCCGAATCTCACCTTTTTGTAATCGGTACTTAAAACCTCAAACCGCTGTCCGCCGCGCGCTCGCTTACCCCTCCGTCCAAAGGCATCACGTAAAGACATCAAGTTTTCGCCCGCCAGCACTTCGCATAAAAGATTCCAAGACAGGAATGCCTCACGTTTAGCAAGAACTTTTATATGAATTGACAAGCGCAATCTCGTGTGTGTTAGCACACAGACAGCGTTTGCGGCTTGGTGTAATCTTTTCTCCGAATTTATTACCTTTAAGGACTCGCCTCGCGTCATCGGGTTAGAGCCATTCCTGCTTTCGCCTGTGTCGTCCGGTCTGTTTCTAAACATACGGGAGTAGCGGAACTGCTATATCTATCTCGGTATTACTCTGCAATCGAAAGGCCGATATTCGCTGCTCCTGTTTAACAACGCACCTTGATTCTTCGTTCCGGTATCGGAGTCTTATGTCTCCGTTTCTTCAAAAAGTTTTAGATAAGACTGCCGATGCGGGCGCAAAGAAACCTATGTTGAAACGCCCGGCACGCCGCGCATGAAACGAGTTGCGGAAGTGAATTGCGCGCTTTGCTCCTGACACGGCAAGGTATCCGAGAATAGTTATGTCGGCTCATAAAATGGCTGCGGCGGAAGACTTCGAGTCAGTCGCTTTACCGTATCTGAATAGTCTTTTCCATACAGCCACGCGGCTTACCGGCAATCAAGCGGAAGCCGAAGATTTGGTGCAGGAAGTTTACATGCAGGCGTGGAAGTCTTTTCATTGTTTCGAGCCGGGTACTAATTGCCGCGCGTGGCTCTTCAAAATTCTCTCTCACAAGGCCAAGCATTATCACCGCAAAAAATTCAAATTCAGATTTGTTGACGAGAGCGAAAAGGTCTTGGACACACTGGCTTATGTGCCTCCAGTCCCGGAGCATCTATCGAACGAAGAGGTCTTAGCGAGCCTTGAGAAAGTTCCGTGCTTTTACCGTGCGGTGGTCGTGCTGGCCGATGTCGAAGAATTTTCTTATAAGGAAATCGCCGACATCTTGAGCATTCCCGTCGGCACGGTCATGTCGAGGTTGAGTCGGGGCAGGAAATTATTGCGAATCGAATTGAGCAAGATCGCCATCTGCGCCGAAACTCGTATCGCGTAATAAAAGAGTTGCGCAATATAAAGATACGCAATGAACTTTGGTGAAGGCCGGAACAAAGTTCATTGCGTATCTCTGTAAATATCTTCATTCAAGTTATTCAGTAGCCGGTAAATATTTGCTGTGTTACACGGCACAGTCTCTTTTCGGCGGCGACACCTGCCCTGCAGAAAGTCAGAGCCATGATGAAAAGCAGTAACCTTACGAGCGCAGAGAAATACGACAACTCGCTTATCCTCATCGTTGAAGCGGTTAGTGGATTGCGCGAGGGTATGGAAAGGTTGCTGGTGAAAGACGGTTACCGTTTGCTGATGGCAAGCGATGAGCACTCTGCAGCACATGCGGCACGGCTCTCGCCTCCCGATTTGATTCTAATTTGTCTGGGTGAGCCGCCGCGTGATTTCATCATAGCCGCCAATCGTATCCGTGAACCCGCAGGACTTACCGATGATGTGCCGGTCGTCACCTTTTGCATCAAGTCGGTTGCCGAAGGTGAGGAACTCGCTTACGGACATAATGTGTATGCTATCAGCCCCGACAATTTCAACCAATTGAGAAGCTTTCTCAAAAAGCTTTTGGATGGCTTTCCCCACACCTTAGATTCATAAGATATGTTTCAACCGTGACTCTTGTGGATCGCTTGCCGAACAGGGAACTTTCACGCTGCTTCACCCGCCTGCTTGTGGCGCTAAATAGCCGCCAAATAATAGACTGCCGGATGGCTCGACATAGTATGTGACCAGCTAGCAAGAAACATTGCTGTGTACATTAGCGTAAATACGTGATATAAAGTAAACATATTACATCAGTAGCTTCGTTGTTGTTTCTGCAAGATTCGCGTATTTTTGTCCAGTAATCTGTAGCCAATAATCTGTAGCCAAGACCAGTCCCTACCCCGACTGTTGTTCCAATATTGAACTGGAACAGAAAGAGACTGTGCATGTCTATCCTTACGAAACCACAAACTCAGGCTGGCAATCGGCTACTCGCCGCGCTGCCCGGCGAAGAATACGAGCGGCTCCTGCCACATCTAGAGCACGTCTCTCTGACGCTCGGCGAAGTCATCTACGAATCCGGCGAACGTCTGGATCACATTTATTTTCCAATTGATTCCGTTATTTCACTGCTGTACACAACGGAAAACGGCGCGAGCGCAGGAATCGGCCTCGTGGGTAACGAAGGATTGGTCGGCATCGCGCTCTTCATGGGTGGTGGCACGACGCCCAGCCAAGCCATCGTGCAGAGCGCTGGAAATGCCTTCAAAATGAGAGCGAAGCTAGTGCAGGAAGAGTTTAAGCGCGGCGGCACGTTTCAACGCTTGCTGCTGCGATACACGCAGGCGCTGGTAACACAGATTTCACAAACAGCCGTTTGCAACCGTCTCCATCCGGTGGAGCAACAACTCTGCTGCTGGTTGCTGTTAATCAAAGACCGTGTGGAGTCGGACGATTTAAGAATGACACATGAATTAATCGCCAACACGCTCGGCACGCGCCGCGAGGGTGTTACCATTGCCGCCGGTCATCTACAGGATAATGGATTGATTAATTACCGGCGCGGCCATATCAAAATTCTCGACCGCAAGGGTTTGGAAAACTGCGCGTGCGAGTGTTACAGGGTAGTCAAAGACGAGTTCGACCGCATACTTGGCTGATTGGTTTCTCCGCCTCTTCCGCGCACTTGTAATCTTCCATAATCTTTACAGTCAAATTTTTACAATCAAATCAGCGCCGCTTAACTGCCTGTGCGCTGTACGAATCCATTCGTGATCGTTTTTAATTCCCGCCAAATCGTCGTGAGCGGCGCGCCAGCTGGAAAAAGCGGCTGTGTTTCACATAGATAATTTCGGGCGCTGCCTTAATTCAAATGAAGCCGTTACCGATTGTGCGCGTCGATCCGAAATTTTCTTAACTGAAACTTAACGAAGCAGTAAACACTTGTTTACCATTAGGTGGGAATATCTCGGACGAAAATGGGACTTACCGAACCTCAAGAGTAAGATATCGAAAAGAAGGAGGAGAAACAAAATGCCTCGTTTCGCTAAACTGTTTGAAGGAAGCGCCACGGCGGTCAACGCGCAAAATGCCTGGATTGAAGGCCAGCATAGGCTGGCGAACAGTATCGGCAAACAGCTTTACGACACATGCAAGACAAACGGCGCGCGGCGCGACAGCCTTTGCCGCGAAAATGTTCAAGCCTCCGTTTCCGGCGTGGTTGCGGCTAATGACGCAGCTTTGTTTGCCACGCCTTTGATTGGCCGTTCGCCTGCGATGTTACGCCTCTTTGCGCTTATCGAGCGTATTGCGCCAGCCGATAGCTCCGTGCTCATTATGGGTGCGACCGGAACAGGTAAAGAACTTGTCGCACGCTCTATTCACGATCTAAGTTTGCGCCGCACTGCTCCCTTCGTTGGCATAAACTGTTCGGCCATTCCCGACACACTTATTGAAGCGGAACTCTTCGGCCATCAACGCGGCTCGTTTACCGGCGCACACGAAACGCGGCACGGACTGTTTGAAGAAGCGGCGAGCGGAACACTGTTCTTAGACGAAGTGGACGCGCTCAGCCTGACTGCGCAGGCGAAACTCCTGCGCGCGTTGCAGGAGCGAAGTTTGCGGCGCGTCGGCGGGCGCGAGAATATTCCATTCAAGGCGCGTGTCATCTCGGCGGCCAATCGTGATTTGCAACAGGCCGTCAATGAAGGCGTGTTTCGCGCTGATCTGTTGTTTCGTTTGCGCGTCATACCGTTGCACATGCCGGGACTGCACGAGCGCGGCGAAGAAGATGTGTGGTTGCTGATCGAACATTTCCTGCGAAAATATGCGGCGCGACACGGCGTACCGCTGCGTCGCTTCACAACGAAGGCGAGCGAGGCACTGATCGCTCACCTCTGGCCGGGCAACGTGCGCGAGCTGGAGAACGTCATCGAATACGCGTTCACCATTGGAGTTGATAAAGAACTTGGTCTCAATGATCTGCCACCGGATGTGTTAACGCAAGTCGCCGGTAACCGCGATCCGGTTAAAGAGAGTTTCGCCCGCAACGCAACGCTTGCGGAGATGGAGCGCCGCTACATTCTCTTCATGCTCGAAAGTTTCGGCGGGAATCAAGTCAAAACATCAATCGCACTTGACATAGACCGGCGCACGCTTCACCGCAAGTTGAAAGAATATGGCCTGCTCACGGTCAAACCGGCGAGCGATTACGTTGAAGCAATCTTGCATTAAAATCACGCGCTGCCGGAAAGTCGCGCTTTTCTTAAGGAGCAAAAATGAAACTACGACGAATCAATATTCTCGCCATCACGCTAGCAGCCGTCACGCTCAGTGCAACTGCGTGCAACTGGAGCGCAGGTTCATCGCCGACCGCCACGATGAAAGAATTCAATAAAGCTATGCAGAAGAAAGATAAAGAGGCCGTCAAAAAAATGCTCTCGAAGGCTTCGCTGCAAACAATCGAAGTGGATGCCAGATTAGCTGATGAAACGCTCGACGACGCCCTTCAAACCGGCCTCGACAAAGTTCCTCCCGATCTGAAGTTGCCGGAAATGCGCAACGAAATTATCAAAAAAGACGGCACGGCATTCATCGAAGTCAAAGATGAGCAAAAGAAGGTTTGGTTTCCGGTAAAGTTTGTCAAGGAAAGCGGGCAGTGGAAGATTGCCTACGACTACGCGATGCGCGATCCGAGCCATCGAGCGCGCGGCAAAGCTTTCGTTGACGCGATGCCGGATAAATAGAATCTAAAGGTTTTAGAAACAACGAGAAGTTTTAGAAACAATGCGCGCAGCCATGAGGTGCGCGCACGCAAAACCCTAGCCTATCGCTTGAAGGCTGGGGTTTTTCTTTTCCGTGCAGGTCGGGCAAGCAACTGCGCTTCCTGAAATCACAGTTGTCTCACAATCGGCCAATGGCCTTGCGTGCGAGGGCGATGAGCTTATCGCGCGTCGCCTGCGGAAGCTCGGTCGAACCCGGAGACTGCCGCAGTCCCTCAATTTTGGGAAGTGCCTGCGGAGAATCGTCCTTGATTCTGATGACAAAGTAAGAGTTTCCGGTAAGAACGTATATCGCCCGCGTCTTGCTGATAAAGGCGCTGTCTCCCAGATCATTCACGACCATGTCGTGCGCGACCATATCGTTCGCCGTCTTGAACTCTTTCTTCGCCGTTTTTCCTATGACGCTTGTGACGGAGACGCTGTGATTGGTGGCGTTATTGGCATATGAACAAAGCAAGTCCGGGTTGTTGTTTTCGCGCGTGGGAGCGCCGACCTGTTCGCCGATGGCGGCGGCGGCTTCATCGGCCATGACCAGCCTGCAAGGATCAATAGCAGCAGAACGCGCCATCGTGGATGCGTCAGGCGGCTTGCCACATGAAGTTGCCGCCAACAGCAGTGCGGCGATGATAAGGATTCGTTTCATGCAATGAAATCTTTCTCGTCAATCGTGAAAAAGCTGAAAGCGTCTTTCCGAATGCTTTTTCTATGCCAGACAAACCGGCGAAGCAGCAGCTACTAAATATGCTGGAGCAGACCGCGCTGATTTGGGTGGAATCATAGCCTTTACAGTGCTCAAAGCGCTTGTTGTAGGACGCCGGAGAAGTGTCTTCGGCGAACGCTTCAACATATCGCGCGTGCGTAATCCTGTCTCAATCAACGGCAAATATGTCCCAAGCGAAAAAAGAAAAATCTCTAATGCGCAGCGCTTCGATGCGTTGACGAAAGGGCTTAAAGATATGTACCGCGCGCGTCTACGGCTTCCGGCGGAAACCAACTTTAAGACCGCGCAGTTGGCATAAGAGTTGCACTTCGCCGGAACGGATATTAACCCTGCTGTGATGTTGATAGCTTGAAAGTGGCGACCTTCCCGGCGGTGCTTCGGTTTGACGCGAAAGCGCATTTCATCTCTTCATAATATCGAAGTCAGCAGGCCATTCCAGATTTATTGCACTCATCCCGGATTCGCGCGAGCAAGCCCCTCCTTGCCGGTAAGGTTAGAGCGGCGCGGCAAATGCGAAGGACGCAAATGTTGTGAGAAGGCCAGCGGTCAAGCTGATCCTTCTTATTCTTACAAACTAATTGTTTGGTCGTTGCCAGACACAAGTAACAGGAGGAAGGTTATGCTTGGATCAAATATGCGAAAGCTTTTTCAAAAACTTCTCACGCTCGTCCTTCTTACGGGAGCGCTGGCCTTTGTCAGCGCGCCATCGAAGGCTTCGATTGCTACTACATGCGGCGAGTGCGACACAAGTTATACGACGTGTAGCCAAAGCAACGGTGATCTCGCAGGCTTAACCGCTTGCAGAGATGCACACGCAAGCTGCGCCGCTTCTTGCACGGCCAACACGGACGGCGCCGGTAGCCTGTGTGGGAGCAAGGCTCAGTCGTGTAACACTTCAGCCGAAGCGAACTACGATGTGTGCCGTTCAACTTGCGCAGGCGACACAGATTGTATCGCCACTTGCAACGAAGATAGAGCCAGGAGCCACACGTCCTGCAAGGCGGCGCAGGACGGTTGTTCCGCATCGGCCTCTAATTAAGCTGGGAACCGTTACCGTCACGAAGCACAACGAATAATTGTGGCGCAAAACGTTAATCAATAGCAGGGTTAACGCGTTCATTGGAAGCATCCGGATGGTTAAGCGCACGGTCACCGCACTCTGGATGGCCGTGCCTTAATTTTTAAGCGCCGCGACCTTAGCTCGACTTTATCCATTTACGCAGCGTAGCAGAGCGCGTCCGTCAAGCGGTCTAATAATGCACGATCTACTTTTACGCTGTCAGTGTCAAAACACGACACGCGAAAACCTGCTTCGCGCCACA
>JAABUR0100000395.1_pt1 | contig 96232 bp, 83 predicted proteins | sample 5560091 | NCBI WGS metagenome assembly JAABUR01 (sample SAMN10711879, study PRJNA513375) | rock metagenome | isolation source: Antarctica rocks | place: Antarctica: Victoria Land, University Valley sud | reverse complement strand
GGTACTGGACGGGACGGGACCGGCTGGCGGCGGCCCTTCGTGCGCTCGCCGATGTCGTGGAGTCGCCATGATCACCGCCCAAACTTCCTGGCGCACAACTGGCCGCTGCCCGTTCGAGACGTGGCTATCGGAGCTGAAGCGCAAGGGCAGCCCCATCCTCCCCGAAGCGCGCGAGGCGTGGGAAGCGGCTGGAGATATCTCCGCGCTCTGCCTTTCACAAATGATGCTTGAGTCTGAGGCCGGCACGACCGGCGCCGGGTCCAAGGTCAAGAACCCGATGAATCTGTCGTGCGGCTGGTCGAATGGCGGACATGTCTGGTGCTCGTATCCGACATGGACCGCGGGCATCTTCGCCTGGCGTCAGTGGCTGCTGGATCCGTCCAAGCCGTTTGCCAAGACCGACACCATCGCCGCGCTCATCAATGTGTACGCCCCGCCCGTTGAGAACGACACCCGGCACTATGTGGACTTTGTTGTCGAGCGGCTCAACAGCTATGGAGCCGGGAAAGGAACGCCGGTGCCACCGTCACCCGTCACGCCGGAGTTCGGCAAGGTGCCGCGACCGGCGATCAAGCTCGATCTTGTGGAGAAGCCAGAGGGTGCGGGGTGGAGTAACTACGGACCGCGCGACAACCTCGTCGCCATCGTCTTTCACACCGTCCTGGGGCGAGCCAGCACGACCGGCGACTACTTCCGCCGCTTCGATCCAGCCTACAACGATGGTGGGCACGGCTACAACGCGCTGACCGACTGGGGCGTTTGTAACCAGATCGACGGCCCGGCGCTTGACGGCACCATCCTCGAATGGAACGACCCAAACAGCAACCGATCACCGTGGGCGTCGGGCGGGGAAGGGGCACCGAACGGCGATGGCCCAGCCCTCCTCGCGCTCTGCAAGAAGCTTGGTCGCAACCTGAACCAGATCACGGAAGCGATCGAGGTGAGCCGACTCCACAACGGCGACCCCGTCTCAAATAAGTGCATGGACTCAATTATCAAGCTGACCGCTTGGCGAGTCGATGCCAAGGCGGCAAAGAACGGCACGAGCTACAAGACGTGGCCACGCAACGGCTACGGCACGATGATGACGATCACGCACGCGGAGATGGGCAAGGCCGGATGCAACGCCGGGGACATCATCGACGAGGTGCAACGTGGTGTCCTGGAAGTCCTGACGTTCTATCAAGGCAAGGGTCTTCCAGTCCCTCCCGTCGTGCCCGTAACGACCAAACTCGACGCTGTCACCCTTCCCGATGGCATCACCGTCGACGATGTCCGCAAGTGGCTTGGTCCGTTAGCCGACCCGAACGGGAGTGTCACGGTCCTGCTGGCGGAAGAGGGCGCAAGGACCGGCGTGTGGTCTCCCATCGTTGAGGCTGAGCCGGTCGGACCCGTGCGTCGGTTCCGTTGCGCGAACGGGACAACCGTCATCTCGGACAGCAAGGGCGTTCGGATCGCCCGGAGGGCAGCATGACCGATCCCGATTGCCCGCTCTGTGACGGTTCGGGGTGGTGGAAAGGCGGCGTGTGTCCACTGTGCTACGCCGCCGATGAGGATGTGAAACCGTTGATTCGCTTGAACCCCGATGTTGACATTGTGGCGCTCGTGCGAGAGGGGCGGGGTGCGTACGAACGAGAGGATGAATCATGACCAACCATCATCACAATACCGCCGAGCGCGGTCAGCACAGCATCCCGCCGCCGCCTGACCACTTCCCGCGCCGTTCGCCGGGACAGGAGGCCGCAACCCAGCCGCCGCTCCACTTCTGGGCGGCCCGCCCGCCTTGGCAGAACAATGTCGAGCGCCTTACCGCACCCATCTATCGCACGGACCCGGACGGCACCTCGCGCCGCTACGACTGGCGCGTCCGCTGGTTCCTTGACCGCTGCGACGGTGCCGACCGTGCCGAGGCCACCAAGGCCATTCGTGCCGTGTTCCGCCATCCCCGGTCATGGGAGCGAACCGGCGTGCGCTACGCCCAGACGCGCTACCGTGAGATTGCCAACGTCGTGCTCCGCGTCGTGCCGGACGGGCAGACGGTCTGCGGAGCGTCGGCGGCAGGATGCTTCAGTTGGGGCTATGAAGCGGACGGCAAGATTGTCGCGGAGGTCGAGGCGCAGTACATGGACCGACCGGACGTTTGGGCTGGCATCTGGAACATGGAGGCCGGGGGGCATAGCACGTTTACCGCACATGACCTCTACATCAATCACCCAGGATATACGTGCGGCGTCATGGGCGACTGGCAGGCGATGGCCTGTGCCGGGTTTTATCCGACCAGTGCTGAACTTGAGCAATGCGCGCGGTGGCTTCGCGGCGAGACACCAGCGGACTACGTGCATGACCACTGACAGTCAACACGAGCGAAGGAGACGACAGCGCATGCGCAAAGACCACGACCATCCACACAAGCACATCCCAAAGCCGCCGAAGATCAAACCACCCGTTGATCCGGTGCCGGTCGATCCCGCGCCAGTACCGGAGCCGATACCGGAGCCGATACCGGAGCCGATGCCGACGCCACCAGACCCGACACCGGCGCCGCCCGTCTACTGCATCCCGGCCGATCTGGTCCATGTCGTCGGCCTCATCAATCACTTTCGAGACGAGGCGGGGCTGACAACGCTCGGCATGTCGATCATCCTCGGTGAGTCGGCACAGTCGTGGGCTGGGTGGATGGCGTCTCACGGCACGGTCGCCCATGAGATTGACGGGGTGGTCTGGTCGGCCGGGGTTCACGCCCTGGACTATCCGAGCTCGTGGCTGGGCCAGGTTTGCGCGGGGGGCATGCAGTCAGCGGAGGAACTGGTCGCCGCGTGGATGAAGTCGGACGGCCACCGGGCGGTTCTGCTCGGTGAGGTATGGCGCGAGGTGGGCATCGGCTACGTCGTGACGCCAGATGGCTACGGGCGCTACCACACCGGGAACTTCGGGAGTGCAGGCAATCCTCCGGGGTCGCAGCCGTCCGAGTCGGTCGCGGTGTGTGGAGGTGTGGCGTGATCGTTCGCGGAATGAAGCGCCCGGCTGACTTCGATGAGTGGCCAGCGGTCCTTGAAGCAGAATTCAGCGCGTTCAAGGCCATCGTTCAATACATTGTCGATGGCGATACTTTTAGGGCCCTGATTTCCAATGGTTTTAACGATTATGTCTTCCGCACCATCCGCATCCTCGGCATCGACACACCGGAGACCAATCGCCCAGAGAGTAAGGAGGCAGGGCTACGCGCAAAGGCACGACTGACAGAGTTGATCCCGCCCGGAGAACCGGTGTTGATCCGGACGAAGCCGGACCCAGACAGCTTTGGCCGGTACCTCGGTGCCGTCCGAACCGAAGCCGAGTTCGACATCGGCGCCGTGATGCTCCGCGAGGGGTTCGCGGTGCCATACGTGAGATAGGAGACACAGCATGATCCTCGGAAGTGGCCTCGTGACCTTCATCCTCATCATCCTGTTGCTCTGGATCATCTTTTAGCACCGAAAGGAGACATCGCATGAAGCGCGAACCGACAGCCTATATCGCGGCGTTTACGTCGCTCATTATCGCCATGGTCGGCCTCCTGACCATCTTCGGCCTGAACGTATCGCCGGACACGCAAGACAAGATCGTCACGGCGGTGACGGCGGCGATTACGGCCATCGTCCTGATCGCTCCGGTGATCCGCGGCTTTGTCTACTCGCCACAGTCGCACGACGAGGCGGTGACGGGGGCGTTCAAGCGCGGCGAGAACGGTCAGGCGCCACCGATCACCATTCCCTAGACCACCCAACCGGCCCGCATCCCACAACCGAAAGGGGCCGGACCTGCACATCCGCTCACGCCCTCACCGAGCAAGGGCCGACGGGGGAGGTGATCGTATCTGCCGGCGACCCCACCCGAGGGCAGGGTCGTTTGGCGTGCAAGCACCGTCGACGACTTGCACACTTATCCGCAATTTTGCCAGTGTTTTTGGCGTACATTCCGCAAGAACTGCCAGTCGACGACTTTGGGTCAATCTCGAACCTTTAGTGTGCTGGTAGATCCTGTCCATCTCGTACGCCCAAAAACCGTACCGCCGGGCGATGATGGAGACCTGGGGCGCGACCTGTGTGCCGAGTCCCTCGACCGAGACCGCGGCCGGCCGCGCCATGCTCGAGCGTGACCCCGACTCTACTGGCTCGCTCGGGATGGCGATCTCCGAGGCGGTCGAGGACGCGATTGGCCGCGAGGATACGAAGTACTCGCTCGGATCGGTGCTCAACCATGTTCTGCTGCACCAGACGGTGATCGGGCAGGAGGCGATCGAGCAGATGGAGCAAGCCGGCGTCTGGCCCGATGTGATCGTCGGCTGCGTCGGCGGCGGCTCGAACTTCGCCGGTCTCACCTTCCCCTTCCTGCGGGAGAAGCTGGCGGGGCGGCGCGATGTCCGGGTGGTGGCCACCGAGCCAGCGGCCTGCCCGACCCTGACGCGGGGCACCTACGCCTACGACTTTGGCGATACGGCACAGATGACGCCGCTGGTCAAGATGCACACGCTCGGTCACGATTTCGTGCCGGCCGGCATCCACGCCGGTGGGCTGCGCTATCACGGGGCAGCGCCGCTGGTCAGCCTGCTTCTGGAGCAGGGGCTGATCGAAGCGACCGCCGTCAAGCAGCGCGCCGCCTTTGAAGCCGCAATCACCTTTGCCCGCCACGAGGGGATCCTGCCGGCGCCGGAGCCGTCCCACGCGATCCGGACCACGATCGACGAGGCACTGGCGGCGAAGGAAGCGGGCGAAGCGCGAACGATCCTGTTCGGACTCTGCGGTCACGGCCACTTCGACCTCGCCGCCTACGACAGCTACCTTTCCGGCTCCCTCCAGGACTACGAGCATCCCCAGAGCGAGATCGAGGCCGCCCTGGCGGGTCTGCCGTCGATAGCGGAGTAAGGGGAGCAGGCATCGCAGGCGCAGAGAAACTGCAGATGACCGTGACTTCAGGGAACTCGCATTCCGTCACCGGCAGCCTCATGTCGGAGACGGGTGCCGGTCGTGCTCGCTCACGGCGCGGGCGACGTTGGTGGCGGCGACGCCGATCGATAACGGCGACGCTGATTCGTGGAGTCGTCAGCCACGGGGCCAACGCTCCACCTCATGGCTTGGGTCCGGCTCGATCGGGCAGTACGACCGTCCGGGGACGATCCCTGACCCGTCGCCGCGATTGGTCGCGTGGTGTGAGGAGATGCCGGGACGCGGCGACCCTTCCCGTCGATGGCGACCGACCACACGCCGGGTCGGCACCGGGGAGGGGCGCGTCCTTGTCCATAGCGACGATCGTGTCCCTGCCATCTCCACCGGCGAGCAGATCGCTCCCGCCCTAGCCCACCACCGCATCATCGCCCGGTCCGCCGTAGACGCGATCATTGCGATCGATGGTGCCGTCAACCTGGCCGTCGCCCCGGAGATCGTCGTTCCCGGCATAGCCGTAAAGGGTGCCGGGTCCGCTATTGGCATACATGTCGTCGCCGATCGTGCCCTTCAACGTGTCGCGACCACTCGTGCCGTTGCAGTTCTGGCCGACAAAGCATTGTCGGGCGCTCACGACGCCCCGCGAAGGAGGAGGGCGATCAGGGAGACAATCGGAAGGATCAGGGTGCGTCGTCGCATGGCACCTCGATCCGGCGCCCTTGGTCGATCAGTAGGCGAACTTCTTCTCACAGTTGGTGAGCACGTCCTTGCCCTTGTCGAAATAGACCGTGTCGCTGCCCCGTCCACAGTCGATGGTGTCCTTGCGGCCATCGTCCGCGTAGACGGTGTCGGCGCCATCACCTGCCTTGACGCTATCGACGCCGGGGTTGGGTGAGGTGTATTCCCGCGCGGAGATCGTGTCGTTGCCATCGCCCCCGACGAGCAGGTCGTTGCCGCCATAGCCAGTCAGGAAGTCGTTGCCCGGACCGCCAGCAAGCCGGTCGTCGCGCTCACGGGCGGGATCCTGCGGGTCGTCGCCGTACAGGCGATCCTCGCCGGCAGACCCATACAGCGTGTCGGCGCCACCCAGACCGTAGATGGCGTCATCCCCGCTGGTACCTTTGAGCGTATCGGGACCGCTGGTGCCCACGCAATCGGAGCCGTCGTTGCACTGTTTGGCGGCAACGACGCCGCCCCCGAGCAACAGCGCCGCCAGGGCGACGAGTGGAACGAGTAGGGTGCGTCGTCGCATGATCGGGTTCCTCCATTGACGGCCCATCGCTTGGGCGGTAGACAGTTCTCGGTCGTTCAGGGCGACGCCTGGGGCATCCCCCGGCACGCTTGCGGTGGAGTCGCCATCGCCTCCGGACCCTGTCGCTGGCGGCCCAGGGCCGCATGTCGCCGTTCCCGGCCGCTGCGGCCACCGATAACGGCACCGGCGAACGCGTTCCAATCACCCTCCATCTCGTTGACATCAGCCACTGCCGCCCGTGCCCGTGCCTGGGCAACAAGCGCCCCGGCGAGAACGGCAGAGCGGGCGATTGGGGGACCTCTGCAACCCTTTGATCGGGACGGAGGCCGCCGGCGCACCTGCCCGACGGCCTCCGGTGTTCCAGAAGCCGGCCACTACGGGGCGGGGGTTTCCCCGCCGATCTGTGCAAACAGATCCGCAAGCGTGCCAACCGGGGCACCCGGCGCTTCGGCTTCCAACCGGATGCCAGCCGCCTGGCCCGGTCCGAACTCACCCGTGCGCGCGTCGTCAGGACCGAACACCTCGATGGTGTACGACGCGGTGAAGCTCCCACCATCGGCCGCAACCTCGGCGGTCGCCCGGATCAGATTGCCGCCGCTGTCGCCCGGGGTCAGGATATTGACGACCGCGCTCCGCTCGCCCGTGGGGCGCCACGTGCCGAGTCCGGTGGCGCCGTCGGGATCGACCTCGTGGAAGGTGCCGTCGGCAGAGACGGTAATAACGCCCGTGGCGTCACCGGCGGTGGTGGCATCGGTATCGAGGATCCAGGTTCCGACCAGGGGATGCTCAGCCAGGGCGGCGGCCGACGTTGCGTCCTGGGCGGCGGTGCCGGAAGCCGAGCGGCCAGCGACGACCATCCCGAGCAGCACGATGGCGATGAGGGAGAAGAGGGGGGAGAAGCGGCGCATGGAAACTCCTTCTCTTACCGACCGGTCACCGCCAAGGCGACCGAACGGCACATCACGGATGATCGGCGGCCAGGACGGCCCCCGTGGTGACAGGCACCGTTGAGCGTCAGCAGACGCATGGGAGCGGCCCATGGTCGTCGAACGATGCCCGACGGTGACATTGAGCGTAGATTGGTGGACCGATGAAGCCTATGGTGAGGATTCAGTATTTCGAGGAAAAGACCGTACGTAGTTTCGCCAGGCGGGCCGATGCGGCAGAGATCACGATCGCATCGCCCTGACATCTCGTGCCGACCGCCGGGATTGGGAGACGCCTTAGACGAGGCCGTCGCGGACAGCGATGGCCGTCGCCGCGGCGCGGGAGGAAGCGCTGAGCTTGTCGAGGATATTCGAGACGTGCTTGGAGGCGGTCGGCCGGCTGATAAAGAGCGCGACGGCTATCTCCCGGTCCGATTGTCCCAGGGTCAGCAGGCGCAGCACCTCCCGCTCCCGCCGGGTCAGGCCAAAGGGAACGACGCGGTCTGGAGCGTCGTCATCGCGCACGGGGCCCAATCTCTCCGCGAGGACCAGGCGTCCCTCGGCCCAGGCGTCGGCGGTCGTGAGCGCACCACCGGCACTCCGTGCCGTATCAAACGCCACCTCGCCCAGGGCGGCCCGCGCCGCGCCGAGCATCTGTTCGATCGACGCCCGAACCGCTGGTCGGGGCAGGATACCGATGCGATGCCATTCGGTCTCGGCGGCGGCAAAGAGCTGGACCGCGCGTGCGGTCTCGCCCTGCCTGAGCGCCAGACCCGCGCATCCCTGGAGACACTCGCCGGTGAGACTGTCTGCTTCCTTGGTGCTCTCGATGAGATCGATCGCCGTCCGATAGACGGGCGTGGCGCGAGCGAGATCACCGCCTACGAGCGCGGCCCAGCCGATGGAGACGAGCGCCCGCGCGGTGTGGGACAGTCCGCCGATCTCCTTCCAGCGTGCAAGCGCCTCTTCGTAGCAACGTACCGCCTCAATGTAGTCGCCGCGGGCGAAGGCGACGGACCCGAGCATATTGGTCGCGGCGGCAACCGCCCATATGTTTCCATCCTCATGGGCGAGCGCCAGGTTCTCAGTCAGCAGCTCGGCCGCTCGATCGTGGTCTCGCTGGTCGAGCGCCGCGCTGGCGAGACCACGCAGGCCAATCGCGATCCCGGGCCGATCACTAAGTGCGCGAGACAGCGGCAGGGCCCGCTCGTAGGATGCCCGCGCCTGCTCCGGGTCGCCCTGCCAATCGGCAATATCAGCCGCGTTATAGAGGATCTGCGCCAGCGATGCGGGGAACGCATCGGCCCCTGGCAGCGCCGCCAGCGCCGCCATGCGCTCCCGACCCTCGTCGAAGTGCCCGGCGGAGGACCAGAACCAGTTGATCGTTCCGCCGAGGTGCATCGCCCGCCCGGTATCGCCTGTTGCCACCAACCAGTCGAGCGCGGCGCGGAGATTGCCCCACTCCGCCTCGATCCGCTCGACCCAGGTCTGCTGCTGCGGCCCGGCGATCTCGGCGTCAGCGAGATCGATCAGCGTCGCCATCCATGCCGCGTGCGCGTCGCGGACGGCCCGCTCCTCGCCACTCGCGTGCAACTGCTCGCGGGCATACTCGCGGATCGTCTCCAGCATCGCGAAGCGCGGCTCACCAGCGACCTCCTGCACCCGCCGCAGCAGGCTATGGTCGATCAGCGAGGTCAGGAGGTCGAGCGTGGCCGCCCCTGAGGCATGGGACGCGTCTCCGGGACCATGACCCGCGCGGAGGTGCAACGCCTCCGCCCCCTCGAGCGTGAAGCCGCCGACGAAGACCGCAAGGTCACGAAACAGGGTCTGTTCGTCCTCCCCGAGCAACTCATCGGACCAGGCGATCGCCGCACGGAGGGTCCGCAACCGCTCTGGTTGATCGACCGGGCCGCCGGTCAGGACATGCAGCCGTTGCTCCAACCGCGCCAGCAGGGCGGCCGGGGAAAGCACCCGTGTTCTCGCCGCGGCCAGCTCGATCGCCAGCGGCAGGCCGTCCAGTCGCCGGCAGATCTCAGCCACCGCGCCGGCATTGGTCGGGCTGAGGGCGAAGGCGGGATTGACGGCAACGGCACGGTCGACGAAGAGGCGAACAGCGGCGGTCGCTCCGAGATCGTCAACCGTGCTCCCCGGGAGGGGCGTCCCGCGGCACGCGGGCCAGGTCGTGACATCTGGCACGGGCAGGGGCAGGACCGGCATGTCGTGCTCGCCAGAGAGATGAAGCCGCGCCCGGCTGGTCACCAGCACGCGCAGGGCCGGACAGGCGCCAAGGAAGTCGGTCACGACCGAGGCAGCGGCGAGGAGATGCTCGTAGTTGTCCAGCACCAGCACGAACGGGTCGTCGCCGAAACTCGCGACGACGGCGTCGAACGCCACCTCTCCCGGGCCCGCTCGCACGTCGAGCGCGAGCGCCAGGTCAGCCACCAGCCGATCCGGGTCGCGCATGGCGGCGAGCGAGACGAACGCCACGCGTCCGTCGAGATCGTCCCGGAGGTGGTGGATGATCTCCAACGCCAACCGCGTTTTACCGACACCGCCGGGTCCGGTGAGCGTCACCAGTCGCGCGTCTGCCCGTCGCAGCATTGCGGCGACGAGGGTGAGCTCTGCCGCGCGATCGATGAGTCTGGTCAGCGGTTCGGGCAGGCGGACATGGACCCGACCGGTGCCTGCGGGTCGGAGTGGCACCGGGGTCGCGCCCGTAACCTCATCGCTCGGAGGGGCGCTCGCCATGACGCGGCTCCAACGGGTAACCCGACGCGGCTCCGATCGATCGTCCTTCCTATCATAGGACATCGATGTTCGACAGGCGATTGCCGGGCATGCCGGGCGTCGTCACCAGGAAAGGTTCCGCCCATAAACCATCGTCGGGCCATGTTTCCCGGGGTCACACGACCGCCCGGGCGGGGCATCGATCGCCTGGTTCTCGTGGTCAGCGGCAGACACGATCCCGTCGTTCAGCAGCGGCGATCGTTCCCGCCAGCGGTTGCCGGGGTTGGCAGGACGCGATATGCTACTGATTCCACCTGGTCGATCTGGCACGTCATGATTCTTCCTCACCGGAGGTGCCCCATGGCCGACCCCGAACGTGTCGAACTGCTGGCGATGGCCGAGGTTGTCAGCCCGACCGTCCGCGACATCCTGCGTCACCTCTGCGGTGGTGGTCCCAGGGAGGAGTGCCGCGCCTATGGCGTGGTCGTCGAGTGGTGCGAGGGGCGTGGCGACTGCTGCTACGCCGTGGTTTGCCCGGGCTGCTCGCTGCAGTTCCTGGTCGACGACGAGGAACTCGACGAGCTCCAGCGATGGACCGACACCGACGGCAACGCGCTTGTCTGCGGCGTCCGCTGGGACTGACCATCCCGCGCCTGACGCGCAGCTTCTATTCACGCGGTCTCGCGCTCGGTCCCGATTGCGTCGCTGCACACGGCGAACAGGCAGAGGTCGGCGACGGATGCGCCGACTGGAGCCGGTGCGCCGTCGCTCACGGTCGCCCGCGACCGTCCCGTGTGCGCTGAGCGCTGGCCAGGTCTGGCCGAGACTCACCACACCGGGCGATCGGGGCGGCTATAGTGAGATGGACCACCCGCTGGTCGGCGGCATCGTCGCGTGGCGACCATGCCTGGTGGTGTGGGCGCTCCCCGCAGGGACATTGATCCGTCGAGACGATTGGGCAAATCATGGATGTTGTGGCCGGGATCATCGCGGTCATCATACTGCTGCTGCTGATCGGCACGGGGGTCGTGCTGATCGCTCTTGACGCTCGTGGCGAGGGACTTGCTCCGCTCCAGGATCGCCTGCGACCGCTGAGTGATGCGCTCGGGCGCGCCCGGGAGTCCCGGCTGCTGACCCGCCCGGCGCCCTCCGGCAGTCTGGTTGCGCGCCACGCCGTCTCCGCACCCCGCGCCGCACCGGGCGGCGAGATCGTGCCGATCCGTCCGGACGCCGTAGCCGAGCCGGCGCGGTGGGAGGATCTGCGGTCGCAGATCGACGACCATGGCGAGCGGCTCGCGCGTCACACCGGTGAGCGGGCAGAGTGGCTTGCGCGGCGCTCCGAGGAGCTGGCACGTGAGACGCAGGTACGTCAGGACGCGAGCTTCGACCGGCTCCGCTCCGATGTTGTCTCGACGATTGGCGCGGGAACCGCGCGGCGAGTGGCGGACCGGATGATGGAGCGGGAGATCGATGCGCTCGCCGAGCTTTATACCCGTCTCGCCCGGCTCCAGGCCGCCCTGGCGGCCGTGACGCAGCCGATGCTCCTCCCTGGCGAGCCGTACCGCCCAGCCGCAGAGTTGCTGCCGGCATCGCTGGTCTGGGAAAACTGGAAGGATGTCGGTGAGCGCGCCTTTGCCCTGGCCGATCATTTCAATGCCCACCGGCTGGTGCTGCCCGCCCCACTCGCCGCCGAGCTCGCGGCCTTCATCACGACCTTGCGTGGCGAGCTGACCGGGGCCATCTATCCGAACCTGCGGCCCGACGCTTCAACCGGCCAGCGTCAAACACTTCAGGGCGCGCTGAGCCACCTCGCCACGGATCTCCCGATCGTGCGCGAGCGCCTGGAACTGGCATACCGGGCGCACGGGAGCGCCACTCCCATGCCCCAGATCTCCGCGACATCCCCCGTCGATCGCTAAGCCGCCTGGCAGCCGCACGGGTGCTGTCGTGGGCAGCAACGCGGACATCGGCGGGACGACAAACGAGGGCATCGGCTCCCGCGTGATGACACTCGGCCGGGGAGTTGACGTGCTAGGATTGCCGCCTGTTCGGAGCCGCTGGCGCCCGGTGGCGCCGGGTGGGACGGGGCGGTGCGATGGTCCAGATGCGACCGTCCGCTCGACCGCACATCCAGCACGAGGAGCCCTATCAATGAGTAGCGCACCTGTCGCGACGACCGAGCCAATGCCCAGGCCCGAGGGGCTCGAAGGCGTCGTTGCCGCGTCGACCGCCCTCAGCCATGTCTTTGGTGAGGAGGGACGGCTCGTCTATCGTGGCTACGACATCCACGAACTGGCCGGCAAGGCGAGCTTCGAGGAGGTCGCGCACCTGCTCTGGCTGGGTCGGCTGCCGACCCAAATGGAGCTGGACGACCTGCTCCATCGTCTGGGCCAGAACCGGGAGTTACCGGAGCCGGTCGTGACGACCCTGCGGGCCCTCCCCGCCGACACTGAGCCAATGGACGCCTTACGCACGGGGGTTTCGGCGCTCGGCGCGGCGCACGGTGATCTCTTCGACGAGACCCCCGATCTCGCCGAGGCAATCGCGCTGGCGGCCCGGGTACCGACGATTCTGGCGACGTTTTTCCGTCTGCGGCAGGGGAAGGAGCCGGTCCCGCCGCGGTCCGATCTGAACACGGCGCAAAGCTACCTCTACCAGCTACTGGGCACCGAGCCGGAGCCGCGCCACTGGCAGCCCCTGGAGGTCTACCTGGTCCTGCTGACCGATCACGGCATGAATGCCTCGACCTTCACGGCAAGGGTCATTGCCTCGACGCAGTCCGACCTCTGCTCGGCGATCACCGGAGCGGTTGGGGCACTGAAGGGACCACTCCACGGTGGGGCGCCATCGAAGGTCCTCGACATGCTCAACGAGATCGGGTCGGTCGACAACGTCGAAGCCTGGCTGATACGTGCCCTGGACGAGGGGCGGCGCCTGATGGGCTTTGGTCATCGGGTCTACAAGGCGGAGGACCCACGGGCGGAGATTCTGCGGGGGATGGCCGAGCGCGCCAGCGATCCTGCCTTTTTCGCGCTGTCGAAGACGACCGAGGAGCGGGCACTGGCCCTGCTGGAGGAGCGTAAGCCGGGGCGGCGCCTCTACACCAACGTCGAGTTCTACTCGGCCGCGGTGCTGGCCGCGGTTGGGTTGCCGGGCGACATGTTCACCCCGACCTTCGCGGTGGCGCGATCGGTTGGCTGGAGCGCCCACGTTCTGGAGCAGGTTGCCAACAACCGCCTCATCCGGCCGCAGTCCGAGTTCGTCGGCCCCACCGACAAGCGCTTCATCCCGATCGAGGACCGGTAGGGCACCGCGCTCACGTTCTGACGAGTCGCGACCCATCGTCGCAGGAGACCGTCCGTCGATGGCGAGGACCGTGACACCGAGCCTTCAGACCGAGATTGCTGACCGCATTCCTGACGATGCGGCACGCGGTATGAGCCGGGGCACAATCGCGGGGGCGATCGCCACTATCGCCGCGCAGTTCGATCCGGAGCGGATCGTGCTCTTCGGGTCGCGGGCGAGCGGAACGGCGCGGCCGGGGAGCGACATCGACCTGCTCGTGGTGCTGGAACCGCCGCCGCTGACGCGAGTGGCGCGGACTCCTCGAGCAGACGAAATTCGGACGATCCTGCGAGCAGCATGCATTGAGCACGTGCACCCGACGATGCGCACGACGGAGCAGATCCGGGTCGGACTGGCGGAGGGAGATTGCTTCATCGCGGACATGCTCCGGGGCATCGTGCTCTTCCAGACCGACGAGCGTGGGGAGGACAGAGGGCGGGTGGGAGATGAGCCGAGCGAGGAGCAGGACCAGCGATCGGGCGGGTTGAAGCGATCGACCCGGGAATGGCTGACCAAGGCAGAAGGAGAGACCAAGGCGATGCGCCGGTTGATGGCGGATACCGAGCCGCTCCTCGACATGGTCTGTTTCCTGGGTCAGCAGCGTGCGGAGAAATACCAAAAGGCGTTCCTCCAGGAGCGGAGCATCCGCTTCGGCCGAATGAACGATCTGGCATTGCTGGCCGGCTCCGCGGCGCGGGACCTGACGACGTTGACAACCGCCCATGAGGACCTGGCGTGGCTGGGAGACTACGGGATGGCCGTGCGGTATCCCGGCGCGGTCGCCAGCCGGGAAGACGCCCAGCGCGCCTTCGCAACGGCGTCTCTGGTTCGACAGCAGGTACGGAACGCGCTCGAACTGCCCGAGGACGAGGCACGGGCTTGACGGCACCAATTATGCGCGGTCACGAGGAACGAGCGGGGAAAACAGGATCAGCCTGGTTGTCGTGGAAAACGATCAACGTTGCAGCCTCGGCCAGCGTGTGATGATGCTACGCCCAGAAGGGTCCCGCGTCGAGCCATGCTATCTGCTTTACCAAATGTTGTCGCCGTAGATCTACGACGACTGTATCCTGCCCTCGAGAAAGGGGCTGCGTCGCCGGATGGGAACGTCGGCGCTTGGCGCTCGTTTCCATTGGCGCTTCCGCCACTGCCCGAGCAAGAATACATCGTCGCACTCCTCGACAAACTACTCGCTGAAGTGAGCACGCTGTAAAGGCTTCAGGTTGAGACACGAGCCGAACTAGATGCACTGTGCTCCCGGCAGTGGTGAACAGAGCGTGTCGGCAAGAGTTGTGACTGCATGACTTCGGCTTTCAGCCCCGTTCCTACACTCGATCGGTCTTTGGGTCGCTTTGCACTTTCACCCGTTCACGAGTGATGTAACGATGGATAAGCTGTTTCCCGGCTCCTACCCTTCCTCCAAGGACGATCTGGAGCGCATGTGGCGGGAGGCGACGATTGCCTTCGACGCCAACGCGTTACTCCATATTTACCGGTATGGTTCCGACGCGCGGACCATCCTGCTTGACGCCATGGAGCGAGTCAGCGACCGTCTTTGGGTTCCTTACCAAGCAGCAGCCGAATTCCACCGCAATCGCGTTTCAATCATCAATGAGCAAACGGCGGCCATTGATCCGTTCTTCAACGTCTTCTCGATCCCCTCCAAGCATCTCAGAAACTGGAAGCATCATTCGTCGATCGATCTGGAAGAGCTCAGATCGATCGCCTCCAAGGCAGAGCAGGCCGCCAAAAAGGTGCTAGACCAGGCTAAGAAGAATCGGCTCACTGTGCAGGATGATGCACTTCTGACTCGCTTGACAGAGATCGTCGGCGATCGATTTGGACAGGCACCGGCAGAGAATGAAATCGAGGCGCGCTACGAGGAGGGGCGCAAGCGATTCGAGCGGGGAGAGCCGCCCGGTTACGCCGACGCAGATAAGCCGGGTATGGACAAGTACGGCGACTACCTCATCTGGCACGAATTGCTCGACTACGCGACTGCGAACAAGCGGCCAGTCATCCTCGTTACTGACGACGGCAAAGAGGACTGGTGGGTCAAGGAAAGCGGAACAGGCATTGGACCCCGACACGAGTTAGTCAGCGAGATGCTGAGAGTAGCCGGAGTTCGCTTCCATCTCTCGACGCCGGGTGACTTTGTTACCTACGCCCAGCAGAATCTTGGAGTGACAAAGAGCGACGAGGTCATTGAGGAAATTCGAGAGGTCAGTCGAGCCGCAGAAGCGCACCGGGTCTCGGCCTCCGTCCCGACATCTGCTGCTGTAACGCACCCTGGACGAATACCGGGAATCCTTCCAGGCGCCGCTGCCGCCCTGGACGGGATCACGGGCGCGTATGTGACCCAATACGAGGCATTGGGCGCGACACTTGATCGCTTGTCCCATGGGTCGCTTAGCCAGGAAGCGCTGGACCTAGCCAGCGGTGCCTCGCTGCGTCGCGCCCTTCAACAACCACCCCTCGGTGTCGATTGGGCGGCCCTCAACGCTGCTCTCGCACCGGGCTTCGGCGTCGCCTCTGCCCTTGATGCGTTGCGCTCCGCGGCAGAACAAACAATGGCCAATATGATGCCGAGCGTGGCCGATCTGGCTTCAGCAGCGCTGTCCCGTTCCATCAGTGATATGAGTGCGGAAGCACTTGGGTTGACTGGCATCGACTCGGCCATCAACGCTGCAATCGCGGGCAGCGGCCCGGATTTAGCAGATGCGGACGAGGATGAGTCAACCGAGCATGAGGAGTCGGAGGACGACGAGGCTAGGGATACGGACGCTTCAACGGATGACACTGACGAAACCGAGAAGTGAAAGCAAATAGTGACCAGTCAAACGCAATCCTGATCCAAAGCAGATGAGGGCGCCGAAGCGTCCCCATCCACCGACCAGCAGGTGCTAGCCCAGTAGTCAGAGCATGGGGCAGCAATTGCATTCCGTCAAGCCCACAGAACGGTTGGTAGCAGGTACGAACAGAGGCACCGGGTCGCCGCAGCGTAGAAAGAACATCTCGCCTTAGCTCATCGACACGAAGGCGATCACGCGATCGTGAAGCACCGCTTCTCCGGAATCGGGAATGGTCGTCGCCACATGACTGCCCGGCAGCCCCGCGGCCAACCGCTCAATCACGAGACGGTCGACCTGCGTGGGGTCATCGCTGCTCAGCAGAAGCGTTGGGGTGACGATCCCGCGGACGTCGTCGGGGGTGACGAGGTAGCTGTCGAGGGCGGTCAGGGCGGCGGCCAGGGCGCCGGCGTGACGGCGAAGCCTGCCCAGCCGGGACCGCTCGGTCCGCTCGCGCCAGCCGGGACCGAGCCGGTCGTCCAGGTAGAGATCGAGCGCGCGGTCGGTCTGCCCCCGGTCGGCCAGGTCGGCGACCTGGCGAGCAACGCGTCGGGTCGCTTCACCGGCAGCGCGGACGGCCGGATCGGCATCCCCGGCGAGAAGTCCCCAGAGCGGCGGCGTGATCAGCGTCAGCGACCGGACGCGGTCCGGACGCCGCCGCGCCAGCTCGAAGGCGGTCGCCCCCCCAAGACCCTCCCCGATCAGGTGGACCGCGACGATCGACTCCGCATCGAGCACCGCCAGAACATCGGCGGCCAGGTCAGTCAGGGAGAGGCGGCGGTTGGCCAGCGCGGCACTCGCGCCGTGCCCCCGCGCCTCGGGCACAATCACACGGCGGCTGCATCCGGCCGATCCGCTCAGGGCATCGCGCAGACCGTTCAACGAGGCGCGATCACCCAGCAAGGGATGCAGGAGGACGACGGGTGTGGGCAATGGGTCGGAGGCGCGCGACTCCAGTCCCGGATCGTAGGCGATGCGCGTCCCCGGACCGGTGGAGGCGAAGCGAGTGCGGCCATGTCTGGTGTCGTTGGGAGTGGAGGTCATCTCGTCAGCATAGCGCGCGACGCCCGATTCCACCGCTTGCATCACCCCCGGCCACACGCGCGGACGACGAGGAGCTACCTGTCCACGATGCTCCTGCTGCCTTGCTGACCGCCAGCATGCGACCAGCGCGAACCGCGCCGTGGCGACAGCGGCCCCCGGTCTGCGCCCCGCTCGCTCCAGCGGCACAGCCAGCCGCGCTTCCCTACCGATGACCTCAACTGCCACGGATATGCCACCATGACCGGTTGGTCCGTTACCGTGGAGCGCATGGAGTCCTGAGCGTCGCCATATCGGCATATGGTGATCCCCCTATCCGATGGAGGACGTGGAGCTTCCGCAATCAATGGACGGCGACCTCGATACAATCCGAACGGTCCGCGCGGCGCCGTGCGACTCGGGCACCCCACCACTTCGCGACACGATGGCAACCTGACTCCATCGGGGACGAAGGGGCGTTATGTCGCCTGCTCCACCAGCGACGACTCTCGCTGGGCCGGTGGCGGAGGGGTAATGACTGGCGCCACCGGGGCAGGCAGAGGGATTCGATGCGGGAGGTGGCCGTTGCGGGCCACCCGCACCGGCAGGGGCACGGCTGGCGTCCAGGAATCGCTCGGCATCACCCGGTCGAGCAACGCATAGCCGAGATTGCGCGACCACTCGAACCGGGCCAGACGCGACCCAATCTGCCAGAAGGCATCGACGGCGAAGCCAACGCCAACCGCGGCGGCGAGCACAATGGGCAGGTGATAGCGGGCAAAGTCGGCCCGCATCCCGAGCACGATCGCGCCAGCCTGGCTCCCGAGCACCACCGCCAGCACGGTTGGCGAGGCGCGCAGTCCGCGCGCGATTGCCAGGAAGGCGAGCATCTCGATCCCGATCAGGGCAAGCGGCAGATCGATCCCCGATGGGTGCCACGATAGGCCAACCACCCGCGCCACCCGGGAGGCGATCCATCCGGTAGTACTGAAGCGGTCGCCCAGGGTGACACCGACGCGCCGCAATGCCTCGGTCCGGCTGTCGACCGCCAGGTTCTCCCAGATGTCGCCCTGATTCGCCATCTCCTGGGTCCGGAACTCGACCAGCTCGCTTGTCCGACCGATGGGATCCGACCAGAGGTAGGGGAAAACCGCGATAAAGGTCGCCGCGGCGATCAGTGGCAACGGGAGCAACCGCCATCCAAGGCGGGCGTCGGCGCGCCATGACGCACCCGCCCCGGCGCGTCCACCCCGAGCCCGCACCAGGAGCAGGCCACCAAGCGCGGCCAACGGCAGGGAAACGAGAAATGGGGAAAGCTTGGTCGCCGCCCCGAGCCCCAGCACGATCCCAAGCAGGACGGCTCGGACCCAGGTCGGCCGCTCCGCCAGCAGCACGGCGATCAAGGCCGCCAGCGCCACGAGCAGCGTCAACAGCGCGTCGGAGAGCGCCTGGCTCGACATCAGGATCGAGAGTGGATGGCTGGCGAAAAAAAGTCCAGCCGCTGCTCCCGCCACCCGCCCCATGAGCAGGCGACCGAGCATAAAGAGCACCGCGGCCGTCAGCGCCCCCACCGCGGCATTGGTGCGCCGCCCCGCGGCGAGGTCGCCATCCGATGGCATATTCCCGTTGACGATGTTCCAGAGGCGCCCGTGGCGGAAGTTCCAGGCCCCATTGGTCTCCAGGTCTCGCCCCTGGACCAGCAGTCCCACCCCCATCAAGTAAGACCCAAGCGGCGGCTGAACCCGCATCGTCTGCTCGTCGTCCCAGAACGATCCGAGCGGATGGCGAAGCTCCCCGGCGAACGCGGCTCGGTGCAGCCAGCGCGATTCGTCCGGATGGAACGGGCTGACATGCACGTCGTGGAGGTTCTGCCAGAGCCCGAGGGCGAAGATGACCAGAATCAGCAAGAGATCGCGCTTCATCCCACTCCCGCAGGGTCGAGGATCGAGGACTGAGGATTGAAGACTCGGGACGCCTTCAGCGCGCCAGTGTATCAGAGCCAGCCGCCGCCCTTCCCCCATAACGACCGCTCTCGCTCTCCGCCGCTCACCCTCAGGCTCGCGGCGCGCGGACCTCGTCCAGGCGATCGAAGAAGCTCGGAAAGGTCTTGGCGACGCAGCCAGGATCGCGCAGGCGAATCCCCGGCGCGCGAAGGGCGGTAATCGCGAAGCTCATCGCCATCCGATGATCGTCGTAGGTCGCGATGTCGGCCGGTCGCACCGGGGCGGGGTGAATCGTCAGACCATCGGCGAACTCGTCGACACCCTGCCCGAGGCGCCGCAGCTCCGTCGCCACCGCGGCGACCCGGTCGGTTTCCTTCAACCGGCTGTGCGCCACCCCTCGGATCGTGGTTGGACCCTCCGCAAAGGGCGCGATCGCCGCCAGCGTCTGCGCTGTGTCGGAGATGCCGCCAAGATCGAGATTCACCCCGCGCAGCGCCCCCCCGGCCGGTCCCTCTACCTCGACGGCGTCATCGTCTTCGCGGACGGTCGCGCCCATCGCCGCCAGAACATCGACGAAGCGGAGATCGCCCTGGGTCGAGCCCCGACCCAGCCCCTCGACCCGCACCCTTCCCCCGGTGACGGCGGCGGCGGCGAAGAAGTAGGACGCGTTGGACGCGTCCGGCTCGACCCGGTAGGCGCGGCCCCGGTAACGCTGGCCGGGCGCGACCCGGAAGGTGCGCCACGCCGACTGATCGAGCTCCGCGGTGACTCCGAAGGCCGCCATCACCGCCGCCGTCATCGGCATGTACGGTTTGGAGACGAGATCTCCAATCACCTCGACCTCCAGCCCGCGCGCGGCATACGGCCCCGCCAGCAGCAACGCCGTGAAATACTGGCTGCTCTGATCGCCGGCCATCCGCACCCGCCCCCCCGGCAGACCATCGGCGTGGACGACCACAGGGGGACAGCCCGTGCCCGCCTCGTCGCGGACACGCGCACCAAGCGCCGTCAGGGCATCGAGCAAGGGGGAGATCGGGCGCTGCCGCATCCGCGGCACCCCGTCGATACGATAGACGCCCCGCCCGAGCGGGAGCGCGGCGGTCAGAAAGCGCATCGTGGTCCCGGAGTTGCCGACAAAGAGATCGGCCCGGTCGGCCGGGAAGGTCCCACCGCCGCCCCGGACGGTGAAGCGTTCGCCGGCCGCATCGGTGACGACATCGACGCCGAGCGCCCGCAGGGCGTCCGCCATGTAGCGCGTGTCGTCACTGAGCAGGGCGCCGGTCAGCTCGCTCTCACCGTCGGCGAGGGCGGCGACGAGCAAGGCCCGGTTGGTGATGCTCTTCGATCCGGGCACCCGGGCGACACCCGAGACCGGCGCCGTGACGGGGTCGATCGCGAGCAGATCAGGGTAGGTCAGCTCCTTCACGCCCGAACACCCTCCCCGCAGCGGTCCCGTCCGGCCCGATCCCTCGCTTCGACGGTCGCCGCGTTCCAGCCGCGTTGCTGACCGGGCGACAACGGCCGGCCTGGCTCGTCTCGCGGATCTCTCAGCCGCTCGCCCGGATGCACCACGGATACGATCGCGATGGAGCATGACCTATCGCGGCCAGCCCTAGACAACGAACCGGCCATCACGCAGGAAGGGCTGGCCGTCGACATCGACGCCGCCGCCCTGCCGCAGGTCGCAGATCAGGTCCCAATGGACGCTGGAGCGGTTGACACTGCCAGTCATGGGGTAGCCGGCGCCGATTGCCATGTGGACGGTGCCGCCGATCTTCTCGTCGAAGAGGATGTTCTTGGTGAAATGGGTCAACGAGAAGTTGGTGCCAAACGCGAACTCGCCGAGCATGCGTGCTCCGGGGTCCGCGTCAAGCATCTGGATCAGATAGGGCTCATTGCGGGCCGCGCTCGCCTCGACCACCCGTCCGCCATGAAAGCGGAGGCGGACATCATCGATCTCCCGTCCGGCGGTGACGACGGGAAAGGAGAAGCGCACATCGCCATCGACCGAGTCCTCGACCGGGCCGGTAAAGATCTCGCCGTCCGGCAGGTTCCGCAGCCCGTGCGAGTTGATCCAGGTCCGGCCCTCGACCGAGAGCGTCAGGTCGGTGTCGCGCCCGCGGAGCCGGATCTCCCGCTTGCCAGCGAGCCAGTCGATCATGCGTTGCTGCTCGTCGGCCTGAGCCTTCCAGGCAGCTGCCGGGTCGGGCGCATCGAGCTTGCAGGCTTGGATCAGGACATCCGCGAACTCCGTGGTCGGCAGGCCCGCGTCCTCGGCGTAGGCATCGGTCGGGTAGAGCGTGCTCACCCAGCGCAGCGTCTGATCGGCCGTCCGCTGCATAAACGTTTGCATCAACGGGCCGCGCGCGCGCTGGAAGATCGCCTGCCGCGCCGGATCGACGGTCGCCATGACCCTGGTGTCTGTCTCCGCCATCACGGTAATCAATGCGTCGGCCTCCGCCCGGACGAACCGCTCGACCGGGGAGACGGCGGCGAGCTGCTCGTCGGTGCCGGACTCAAGCAGCGCCGTGGAGAGCCCGGAAAAGACCGGCAGCATGACCGGGAAGCCACCCCGCGCGATCACCGCGGCATAGAGGGCGCGCAGCAGCGGCTCGGCCGCGACCCCGCCGGTGATTGCGACCGTCTGACCGGCTCGCAGCTCGATCGAATGATCGACCAGCAGGGCGGCCCACGTTTCCAGGCGGAGATCGATCACGCGGGGAACTCCTTGCGCGACGTGGTCAACTTACGCGACATGGTCACCAACGACATCGGCGACCCTCTTCGGCCGGCCACCACGTATAGCATGCCACGGACCGTTTGGTCTGGTGCCATCGTCTGGTACTCTTGGCGGCGCCAATCCACCCGATCCTGACCGACATCCGTGGCGACCGCGTCACGCCCGTCCCGAGCCTGTCCGTGAGCGCACCGAGGGAGTTGGACCGCATGCCTGGACCGTCGCGCGTCCGTCGCTGGCAGAAGATCGCGCCTCGTCTCCTGCTGATCGTGCTACTGCCGCTGCTGGCCTCCTGTGGCGGTGGGGATGACGCGGTCTCGCCGACGGCGACGCCCCCGGCCGCCGCGACGGTGCCGGTCAGCACGACCGCGGTCGCCACCGCACCGCCCAGCGGCGCGCCGATCAACGGGTCCCCGGCCGCGGGATCACCGACCGCCGGTGGCGCGACCTTCGGCGATCTCGCCGACCGGGTCAACGGCGCATGGGCGGGCGTCAAGAACTATCAGCTCATTCGGGTTTACGGCACCGACACCGGCGCGGCCCCTGCCGGAGCGTCACCCGCGGCCGCGGCCGTCGCCAGCCCGAGCGCGGGCGCCTTCACCGTCGCCGGGGCAACGGCCCAGATCACCGAGCAGGGGATCGTGCCCAACCAGCGGCATCAGCTGACGGAAGCGCGCGGTCAGGCGTCATCCGAGTCGGTCGCGCTGGATGGCACGGTCTGGGTGCGCGGCGCCCTGGCCGGGTTCGTCCGCCCGAATATCGACCCCACGACGTGGGTTGCGGTCGATCCCGCGGCGATCGATCCCAACTCGCAGCTGCGCGCCGTCTTCAACGCGCTGGCGGCGCCGATTACGCCGCCCTTCCCAACCCAGGACGCCTCGCTGCGATCGCGGGATCTGCTCTCGCTGGGCCCGGTCAGCATCGACGGTCGCTCCTGCGATAGCTACCGCTTCGTCCAGACGACCGAGACCGGGGGCCGCATCGACGTCGCGGTCGCCGTCGGGAGCGACAACCTGATCTGCGCCATCGAGACCCGGGCCGGCGGGCTGGTCACCCTGACCCGCTACACCGCCTACAACCAGATCATGACGATCCGACCACCGGCGAACGCGCTGCCGATGGCCACCCCGCCGGCGGCAGGAACACCGGGAGCGTAGGAAACCGCGTTACGGTGCATGGTTGGATTCTTCACTCCATGGCGGGCGCCAGCCAACCGCGGGGGCCGCGGTGATGCACCAGAGCGAGGGTATGGACGATCCTTGGACGATTCTCCCCGCGTGGCCGAACGTCCGTCCTGAGGTCGTTCGCCAGATCACCGCGGGGGCCAATAACGTCTCATCTCACATCGAGACACCCTCAGGCGGCTACGTCCTGCGCATCTCCCGAGATACGTCCGGGCTGACACGCATCAAGCGGGAGCACGCGCTCCTCCAACAACTCCGGCATGCCGACCTCTCGTTCGCGGTGCCGCGACCGATACCGACCGCCTCAGGCCGTACCTACGAAGGAGCAGCACACGACGAATGGGACAGTGTGGCCAGATTGGTCTTGCTGATCCCAGGGCGCGAACCGGAACACGGCAATGTCGGTGAAGCGGCGATCTGCGGTGAGGCACTCGGTGAACTCGACGGCGTCCTCTCCCGCATCGATGCCGAAAACGCCCAACCGCAACATCGACGAGTCGCCGGCCACACTGGTCATGACGCCTCGGTTCTGCGTGCCATCGCGGAGGTGTGCCATCGGCCGACTGATGCCGCAACGGGACGACGCCTTGACGTGGTTTCGGCACATCTCTCAGGATGCGTGTCCGACCTTCTGAGGACGCTACCCTCCCAACGCATCCACGCTGATTTTGACCCCAGCAACACGCTGGTATCAGAGGGGAAGGTCAGTGGTGTTCTCGATTTCGAGCTTTCCGCCCGGGGTCCACGGGCACTGGACCTCGCGACGGGACTTCGGGGATTTGGCATTGCCTCATGGTGCGGAAGTCCGAACTGGCCCATCATCAGCGCATTCGCGGCAGGGTATCAGCAACGGATCGTTTTGACGCCAGATGAGCTGAGCGCGGTGCCCGCATTGCTCCTCTGGCGTGAAGCCACGAGCATCGCCCACTGGCTCGAACGACTCCACCTCGGGCTCACCACCGAGACCGACGTCGCTCGTCGAGTGACGAACCTCCTGCGCTGTGATGACTGGCTCCGGGCGAACGGTGATGAGCTGATACGGCGCATCGATAGCGCCGCGCCGTAGCCTGGCACCATGGCGCCAAGCGGCGTCGTCAAGCGACAGGTCACGGTGTCCGCGAGGGCATCGGTCAGGGGCCGACGTAGGCCGCGAGGTGCTCGCCGGTGAGGGTGGAGCGAGCGGCGACGAGATCGGCGGGGGTGCCCTCGAAGACGATCCGGCCGCCGTCATGGCCAGCGCCGGGGCCGAGGTCGATGATCCAGTCGGCGTGCGCCATGACGGCCTGGTGGTGCGCGATGACGATGACCGACGTGCCGGCGTCGACGAGCCGGTCGAGCAGACCGAGCAGCTGCTCGACGTCGGCGAGGTGCAGGCCGGTGGTCGGCTCGTCGAGAACGTAGACGCCGCCCTTTTCGGCCATGTGGGTGGCCAGCTTGAGCCGCTGCCGCTCGCCGCCGGACAGCGTCGTCAGCGGCTGGCCGAGGCTGAGGTAGCCGAGCCCGACGCCGGCGAGCCGGTCGAGGATGGCGTGTGCGGCCGGTGTGCGCGCCTCGCCGGCGCCGAAGAACTCCGCGGCCTCGGCCACCGACATCGCGAGCACCTCGCTGATGTCGCGGCCGCCGAGGTGGTGGTCCAGCACCGATGCCTGGAACCGCTTCCCCTCGCACTCCTCGCAGACCGTGGCGACGCCGGCCATCATCGCCAGGTCGGTGTAGATGACGCCCGTGCCGGTGCAGGTGGGGCAGGCACCCTCGGAGTTGGCGCTGAACAGGGCGGGTTTCACGCCGTTGGCCTTCGCGAACGCCTTGCGAATCGGGTCGAGCAGGCCGGTGTACGTCGCCGGGTTGCTCCGTCGCGAGCCACGGATCGGGGTCTGGTCGACCGACATCACTCCGTCCCGCCCCGACACCGAGCCGTGGATCAGTGAGCTCTTTCCCGACCCGGCTACACCGGTTACCACCACCAGCACCCCGAGCGGGAAATCGACGTCGACGTCCCGCAGGTTGTGCGTCGTCGCGCCGCGGATCTCCAGCCTGCCGGTGGGCGTCCGCACCGTCTGCTTGAGGGCGGCCCGGTCGTCGAGATGGCGGCCGGTGAGGGTGCCGCTGGTCCGCAGCCCCTCGACGGTGCCCTCGAAGCAGACGGTGCCGCCCGCCGTACCGGCGCCGGGGCCGAGGTCGATGACGTGGTCGGCGATCGCGATCGCCTCCGGCTTGTGCTCCACGACGAGCACCGTGTTGCCCTTGTCCCGCAGCCGCAGCAGCAAGCCGTTCATCCGCTGGATGTCATGGGGGTGCAGGCCCGTAGTGGGCTCGTCGAAGACGTAGGTGACGTCGGTCAGCGAGGAGCCGAGGTGGCGAATCATCTTGACGCGCTGCGCCTCGCCGCCCGACAGCGTGCCCGACGGCCGGTCGAGCGAGAGGTAGCCCAGCCCGATCTCGACGAACGAGTCGAGGGTCTGCTGCAGCGTGGCGAGCAACGGCGCCACCGACGGCTCGTCGACTCCCCCGACCCAGTCGGCCAAGTGGCTAATCTGCATCGCGCAGACGTGGGCGATGTTCTTCCCCTTGATCTTCGATGACCGGGCCTCCCGACTGATCCGGGTGCCGTCGCACTCGGGGCAGGTGCCGAAGGTGATCGCCCGGTCCACGAAGGCGCGGATGTGCGGCTGCAGCGCATCAACATCCTTGGACAGGATCGACTTCTGGATCTTCGGGACCAGACCCTCGTAGGTCAGGTTGACGCCATCGACCTTGATCCTGGTCGGCTCCTTGTGGAGCAGGTCGTGCAACTCCTTCTTGGTGTACGTGCGGATCGGCTTGTCCGGGTCGAAGAAACCGCAGCCGCGGAAAATACGGCCGTACCAGCCGTCCATGCTGTAGCCGGGAATCGTGAGCGCGCCCTCGTTGAGCGACAGGCTGTCGTCGTACAGCGCGGACAGCTCATAGTCCGTGACCGAGCCGATGCCTTCGCAGCGCGGGCACATGCCGCCGAGACGGGTGAAGGTCGCCTTCTCGGTCTTCGTCTTGCCAGCGCCGCGCTCGATGGTGATCGCACCGGTGGCCCTCACCGAGGGGACGTTGAACGAGTACGCGCTGGGCGAGCCGATCTGCGGCTGCCCGAGCCGGCTGAAGAGGATGCGCAGCATCGCGTTGGCGTCGGTGGCGGTGCCGACCGTGGAGCGGCCGTCGGCACCCATCCGCTGCTGGTCGACGATGATCGCGGTCGTCAGCCCTTCGAGGACGTCGACCTCGGGCCGCGCCAGCGTTGGCATGAACCCCTGCACGAAGGCGCTGTACGTCTCGTTGAGCAGCCGCTGCGACTCGGCGGCGATGGTGCCGAACACCAGCGAGCTCTTGCCCGAGCCGGAGACGCCGGTCACCACCGTCAGCCGCCGCTTCGGGATCTCGACGCTGACGTCCTTGAGGTTGTTCACGCGTGCGCCGTGCACGCGGATCAGATCGTGGCTTGCGGCACCGTGCAGCGCCGGCGACCGCGTGTCCGTCCTCGTGGCCATGCTCATCGTGTCTCCATCTGTGAGGTGGGGCTCAGCTCCTCGATGTGGATAGGGTCGCCCACGGGTGTGAACTCCGCCGCGACCTGGCGCCCATGCTCTGGCGCTATCTGTGCGCCGCCCAAGCAGCAGTGACACCAGGAGTGCCGCAGCGGCGCTACCGCGGCAGGGTCGTGGGCAGTTCTCGCAGTCATGCCGCCAGCTCCCCGACGCGCTCGGCGATCTCTTCTGCGTTGCGCACATCGGCGTCGGCGGCTTCCCGGAGAAGGGCCTCGACGGATGCCCGGAGCGCGCCGGAGAGCGCGTGGGGCGCCGTCACGGTGACGTGGGTCTGTTCAAACCGCTGAAGCGTCGCGGCGGGGAGTTGGTCGTAGCCGCGAGCCTGGACGGCGGTGAGTCCTCGGCTGAGACAGGCAAGCGACAGGCCGTGATCGCGAACGGCACCGACGTAGTGTTCGGCTTGCCAGAGGCGATGCCGCTCGATGCACGCGCGAGCGTGGAGCGCGTAGATTATTCCCCAACCGAGGATCTCCTCGGCGACCGCGGGCGTTGGAATGTCCAGCGTCGTCGCAGTGGCGGGAGCGCTGGACTCGCCGGCTGCAATCTGTCCGAACAAGAGCCGGAAGCGCGGACCGGCGGGACGAAACTCGCCCGCGGGCGTCATCGAGAGGTCGAATTGGAGTGCGCCGGGGAAGAGAAGGACGCGGTAGATGGTCGAGCCGCTCTCAAGGTCGACGAGTTTGACAGCGCCCATTTCCTCGACGAGCGTGTTTGTCCAGTCAGCGATCACTCCCGCAACCGACGTCGGCTCGGCGATGCCGAAGGTCAGATCCAGGTCGGAGAATCTGTCACCCTCGTCCACCGCGAGCGAGCCGACGGCGGCTGCGGCGACTACTCGCTCATCTTGTTGGCCCAAACCCAACATGAGGTCACGTAGGCCGTTTCGCTGGTCGACGGTGAACACCGATCATCCCTTTCGTGTCGACTGCGGCCACCATCCTCGACGATTGCCCGTGCCTCTGCCCGTCAGCCAGGACGGCGGGCCAGACAGACATCTACGGTCCATGTTCGCCGACAGAAGCTGGTTGAGAACCCGGCCGGCGTGTCGCGCAGGCGACCTCATGTCCATCCTCGTGGCCAGGCTCATCGTGTCTCCACCTGTTTGGCGAAGCCGCCGTCGCGGTCTCCGCCGGCTTCCGTGATGCGCTGCTAGGCCATGGTGAAGTCGGGCTGCCAGGTCACGCCGTTGTCGTAGGACATCTCCCCGGTTGACTCCATGACGTCTGGGCCGCGGAACCGGGCGGTGTAGCGCTGTGAGCAGTCCTCGTCCAGGCGGATCATCGACCATCCGGCGTCGTCGACTTCAAGGTCGAAGACTCGGGTGATCCCGCGGACGTCGAAGTAGTGATACCGGTCATCGGACAACAGCGCCATGGCGTCTGGGACGTCGGGGTGGTCGTACGTCCAGTGCTGCAGCACAAACGCACCGTCCAGCACGCGCTCGTACCGCTGCCGGCCGGTGACCGGTTGAGCCATGGCCGAGTGATGCATCGTGAAGTCCCAGGTGCCGAGCAGCCGGTCGAGCGCGCTCATGCCTGCTCCTTTCGTTGCTGACTCATCGCGCCTCGCGACCGCCGAACGGCTCAGCGCAACTCCTGGATGCGGGCCATGGTACCCGCGGGGTCGCGGACAGCGCGGTCTCGAAGGCCGTAGCGTTGCTCGGTCGGCTCCTGGACGGCCTTGACGCCGCTGGCCTGCAGCCGCTCGAAGACGCCGTCGAGGTCGGTGGTGGCCAGAATGATGATGGCGTAGCTGCCCTTGGTCATCATCTCGGCAATGGTGCGTCGCTCGTCGTCGGTGACGTCGGGGTCGACGACCGGCGGATGCAGGACGATGGACGTGCCGGGCTGGTCGGCGGGACCGACCGTGTTCCAGCGCATCCCGCGGTATCCAACGACGTTGCGGACCTCGGCGCCGCGGGTATCGTGGTAGAAGGCCAGGGAGGCGTTCGGGTCGTTGTGCGGGAGGAGGCGCGAGTCCATGGTCTTGATCGAGTGCGGCATGTTGCACTCCTTGCGCCGATCATGGTCGTCACGCGCGCGAGCCGCCCGTCATCTCCCTGACGGATCGTCAAGCCGGAATGTGACAGGTGCCAGATTCGTCCGCAAGTGCGGCACGGTTCGAGACGCATCGCCCGCATCCGCTCCGGGTCGCAACACGGTTGCCAGGATCGACCACCGGGGCGGCGGGGGCGGTACAGGAGGCGTGGCTTCGCATCGACCGCGCCGGTGACGACGGGATCGAGCACCCCGGCGGGTGGCTGACGACGGTGGTGAGCCGAATCTCCCTCGATCAACCGCGGACACGCCCGACACGGGGTGACGAGCCAGTCGAATCCGGGATGCCTCTCACCCGCCACGTTGACGGCCACCCCGCCCGCTTCGACAATGCCGGGCATGATGGTCTCTGAGGGTTCGTTCGCGCAGACATCTTCCGGCGAAGCTGGCGCTCCGGCCGATCCGGCGCTGGCGCGGTTCACCGCCGCCGACCTCGGCTTTCTCCCAGTGGAGGGGGAATGGCGCAAGACGATCGGGGGGCGCGAGGTCGCGTTTCGCGCGGTACGGCGACTGGTCGACCTCGCCGCGGTCGAGGCATTGCAGCAGGCGGTCTTCGGGGTGAGCGACCGCGACCTGGCCGCCGCGAGCTTTCTGGTGATCGTTCCGGAGACCGGGGGCGAGGTCATCGGCGCCTACGATGGCGACGAGTTGATCGGCTTCGTGGTCGGATGGGGCGGCTACGTCGATGGCCGGCCCAGGCTCCTCTCGGACATGCTCGGGGTGCGGGCCGATCGCCGCGGTGGGGGGCTCGGTGGCGAGCTCAAGAAGCTGCAGGCGGTGCTGGCGCTCGATCGCGGGATCACCGAGGTCGTCTGGACGGTCGATCCGCTCCGCGCCGCCAACGCGCGGCTCAACTTCGAGAAGCTCGGCGCCCACGCCGATCGCTATGAGATCGACCGCTACGGCGCGGAGTATGGTGCCGGGCTCTACGGCGGCCTCCCGACCGACCGCCTCCATGTCACCTGGCCACTCACCAGTGCGCGCGTTCACGACCGGCTCCTTGGGCGCACGGCGATGACAACGGCCGCCGACATCGCCGGGCTCGCCCCGTTCCACTCGGGTCACTCCGGACCGCGGGCAGTCGTCGCGTTGCCAGCCGATGTCGATCGCCTCCTGCCGACCGATCCCGCTGCGGTTCGGCAGTGGCGGGCGAGACTGCGAGATGCCCTGACGGCCGCCTTTGCCGAGGGATACGTCATCACCGGGTTCGTCGGCGCCGCCCCGGGGAAGGACCGGGCAACCTACGTCCTGGAACGGGATGACCACTCCGCGTCCAACCCGAACGCGGCCGCCGCGTCCTGATGATCGACTCGGGACGATGATCGCGCCGCGACCTGCCGCCACGCGGATCGGGTGCGGCCGCATTGGAGCAACCGTCATGAGCGACCGGCTTCAGATCGCACAGATCGAGATCATCCCGGTCCGGCTCCCCTTACGGGAACCGTTCGTGATCGCCTACGCCAGCTACCCCGATGTCGCGTCGGTCCTCGTCCGGATCACCACCGCCGGGGGGCTCACCGGCTGGGGGGAGGCCACCCCCGACCCTAACGTCACCGGCGAGACGTATCAGGGCACGACCGAGACGCTGCGGCACACCCTCGCCCCGGCTCTGCTCGGGGGGGATGCCCGTGACCGCGACGCCCTGCTCCGCCGGCTCGACGCCCGGGTCGAGGGGGTACCGGCCGCGAAGGCCGCGCTCGATATCGCGCTGCACGACCTCGTCGCGCGGGCGCTCGATGTCCCGCTCTGGATGCTGCTTGGGGGCCGGAGTAAGCCGGCCCTGACCATCTCGCGGGTGGTGAGCCTGGACGAACCGGCGACCATGGCGGCGGCGGCGAGACGTCATGTTGACGACGGCTTCCGGGCGGTCAAGGTCAAGCTGGGCGACGGCGATGCCCCGCTGCGGGACGCCGAGCGCCTGGCGGCGGTGCGGGAAGCGGTCGGACCGGAGGTCGCGATCAAGGTCGATGCCAACCAGGGCTGGCGGACCGCCGCGACCGCGATCGCGGCGATCCGGGCGATGGCGCCGAGCAGGCCGCTCTACATCGAGCAGCCGGTCGCCTGGTGGGATCTGGACGGGCTGGCCGAGGTGCGGCGGCAGACCGGCGCGGCGATCATGGCCGACGAGGGGTGCCATGGACCACGGGACATGCTACGGATCGTTGCCCTGCGCGCGGCCGACCTCGTCAATATCAAGCTGATGAAATGCGGCGGCCTCATCAACGCGATCAAGCTGAACGCGATCGCCGAGACCGCGGGGATCGCGGCGCAGGTCGGCACGATGGTCGAGAGCTCGATCGCCTCCGCCGCCGGACTTCATCTGGCGCTGGCGCTGGCGAATGTCCAGACCGTCGAGATGGGCGGCCCGTTGATGCTCGCCGAGGAGATCGGCGACCTCCGCGCCTGCTACGACCGCGACCAGATCACCCTCTCCGACCGCCCCGGTCTCGGCATCACGGTCGACGAGGCGGCGGTCCGCCGCTTCAGCGAAGGGTGGTGGAGTATTATTAACTCATAGTGTTGGAGTCAAATTATGCGGTGGTGAAAACACCAGCATGAGGTTGATAGATGAAGATCTTCGTGAGTTCGACCTCACGCGACCTTCCTGAAGAGCGCACCGCAGTGATCGCTGAACTTGGCCGTGGAGACGAGGTGGCCGCAATGGAGAAGTTCTTCGCCTCTGACCACCGGCCCCGCGACGAGTGCTTGGCGCGCTTGCGCAAGTGCGACGCGGTCGTGCTCATCCTCGGCAGGTACTACGGAACGATTGATGACGAATCCGGCTTATCCATCACTGAGCTGGAATACCGGACAGCCAAGGACCTCCATATCCCGGTCTTTGCCTTCCTGAAGAAGGACGAGGACGGCGGCTGGGTCACCGCAGAGACTGATCCGGATCGACTAGCCAAACATCAGGCGTTCAAGCGCCTCATCGATAATGGGGAGACACGGAAGGACTTCCGCACAGTTTCCGAACTGGCGCGGGAAGTCTCACACACGATCCAAGATTTCGAACGTCGTCACGGCCTGATCGGTGCACGCGTTTCCACCTTCCAGACGCCGGCGCAGTTCTTTCGGCCGTTCGAGGACACGAGCGCCATCTTCAGCCATGCTCATCCTCTCGTGGGGCGATCAAACCATGTTGAGCGATTGACAGCCTTCCCGAAGTCAGACCGGCGGGTCGCGGTGCTCATCGGTCGCGGAGGAATGGGAAAGACCAAACTGCTCCGGGAGGCCCTCGGCCGCGTCCAATCGTCGGACGACGCGCCGACTATCCGGCTCCTCCGAGAAGGCGTAGTTTTTAATCGAGATGCGGCACGGGAGCTTCCGGCCGGTCCGCTTCTCGTCGTCGCAGATAACGCGCACCGGGTGGACGGCCTCACCGAACTGATAGCGGTCGCCCAGAAATATCCGGATCGGATCAGGCTCATCTTGTCGACTCGTCCCTACGGCGTCCCGGTCTTGCGTCGCCGCCTAGTCGAAGCGGGTTTCGGCGGTGACGCTGCCGAGGAGCTGCCCGAGATCGGCGACCTAACGCGGGACGAAGTCGCGACGCTTGCCCGTGAGGTGCTCGGTCCTGTATTCGCGCATCACGCCAACCGCCTCGTCGCGGTGTCGCGCGACTCCCCGCTGGTCACAGTCGTCGGTGCGCGCCTTCTAGCCGAGCAGCGCATCGACCCGGCGCTCCTCGTCAACTCCGATGTCTTCGAGCGCGAGGTATTCTCCCGGTTCCAGGACGTACTGGTCGAAGCGTTACCTGCATATGTTGGCGTAGAGCGAGCGCGAGACGTTCTTCGCGTCGTCGCCGCCCTTGGGCCGTTTCGCCCGGACAGTGAAGCTTTAGTTGAGCGTGCTGCCGATTTTCTTGAGATTCGACCTGACCAGTTCCAGGATACGTTGTCGGCGCTCCAAGGCACGGGCGTCCTCCTTCGCCGCGGCTTCTCGCTTCGTGTCACGCCGGACGTATTGTCCGAACATGTCCTCGAACAAGCCTGTATCACACCCGATGGAAAGTCGACGCGTTACGCGGATCGTATCTTCGTCCGGTTCCACGACGTGAGCCTGGGCCACCTGCTCAGGAACCTGGCCGAGTTGGATTGGCGTGTCGGCCACGACCGAGGAGATGTCGACCTTCTAGGGAGAATTTGGGGCGAGATCGAGCAGCTATACGCCCATCTTCAAGGCTACTCGCGCCAACTCCTCGTCGAGGCAGTGGCCCAAATCGCCTACTTTCAGCCGCAACGGGCACTCGGTTTCGTGCGGGTGGCGCTCGAACAACTTGAGCCCAAGGACTCAGCGACGGGCCACTCCATTTACCTCTCCCCGCGGGAAGGAGTTTTGCGAGCCTTGCCCAGGATGTTGGACGACATCGCTCACTATCCCGATACCATTCGAGAATGCGTCAACGTGATCTGGGAACTCAGAGCGGAGGCCTTTGATAGACCGCGGTTCAACGCGGACCACCCAGTTCGGGTTCTGCAACGAATTGCCAAAGTAGAACCCGGCAAGCCAACGTGGGTGTACGACGCGCTCTTGGACCGCCTCGACGCGTGGCTGGACCGCGACGACGCCTTCGCGCACGGCTGGTCCCCACTGGACGTTTTGGATGCGGTGCTGAAGCGGGAAGGTACCGTGCATTCGGCGAGCGGCGCCATGTTCATGTGGCGGGAGTTCACTGTCACCGTCGGCACGTTTGGCCCCGTTCGGGAGCGAGCGATCGGAATCCTCGCGAAGCTCGGACGTCGAGACGATCCGCCGGTACAACGCCGAGTCTTGGAGTCGCTGTTAGCAGCGTTCTGGCGCCCCGTTGAGCTTGATCCTGGTTCCGGCGTCGGCGACGCAGAGTTGGTGGCCCGCCGAGAAGAAAACGAGACTATCGCGCGTATCGTCGAGAGCCTCATAGAAAGGGCACAAAGCGACCTGCTCTGCGGCCTCGTTGCCCATGAACTGAGCCAGGTATTATCGCCCGTTGATCCCACTCTGCACGACGACGCCACGGGTCGGTTGCTAGCGCAAGTCTCACACGACTACCCGACGCGCCTGATTAGCTACCTCTGGCGCAGCACCGCGCAGCGCCCGCTCTGGCTTGGCGACCGGTATCTCCTGCGAGAGGAGATGGAGCAGGAGGTGAGAACGATCGCGCGGGAGTTCATAGGCCACCACCTGATGCCGGGGGCGGCGAAGGCCGAACTGGAACGACTCCTGGGGAACATTAGTAGCTATGGCGTCGCTGCCAAGCCCAGTCACTTCCTAAGCGCGCTGGCGGCGGAGGATGCAGGCGGAGCCGCGCATCTCGCGGATATTATCCTCGGTGATCCTGGTTCTCCGCTGTCAAGCGTACTCGCCTGGCTGTTGCTGCCAATACGAGAGCGAGATTACGACGAGTTCTTTCGTTTGGTCAGCGCTGCCGCTGCGTCAGATTATTTGCCACAGGTTGAGGTTGCAGCCTTGACGTTGTCGCGGGTAGATGGCCTGCGGGCGCCGGAGCAGAATCTCATCGGCCAACTGGCGACACGCCATGAGCCAGAAGTGATGCTGCACGTCGTGACAGCCTTATCGATGTTCCCGGCCGATGCCCGAGAGGAAGCGATCCGCATCGCTTGCACAGTCGATATTGGTACTGATTCGTATCTAGCTGACCAACTGTTCGAGGTTTTCGTCGGTGGGGATGATGTCATCGTTGTGGACGTTCCCAGCGACGTATTGGCGACGCTACGGGACAAGCTGGTATCGGTCGAAGAGATATCCGAGTCATCTAACCGTGTCCGTGCCTTCATCGACTGGCTTGCCGTCCGTGATCCGCTGGCCCTAGCTGACCTGTTTCTTGCTCGGGTGCGCCTCTACGTGGCTCGGACGCCCGATCTCGCTTCGGGCTACCGTCCCGTACCGTATGCCCAATTCTGGCACTTCCCGACTGAGGTAGCGGAGCCAGGGGCGCGATGCAGCGCGCTCCGACGTGTTAGAGATGCCGTGCTCGATCCAGAACTGACTGATCCATATTGGCTTAGACAGCTCTTCGCCTCAATGTCGGGAGGTTTTGACGACGTGAGCTTGGGAGTACTGGCTGAGTGGGTCGAGAGCCGGGATGAGGATAGGATTACCGCTGTCGCTCGACTGCTGGAGGCTGCAGATCCGAGCTTCGTCTTCGACCACGAGGCGTTCACCGTCCATCTGTTGACAACGGCAGAACGCACGGGGACCTCCACCCTCCGAGCGGTACAAAAATCTCTGGAGCACTCGGCGCTGAGCGGTGGTGGCTTGGGAAAACCTGGCGAACCAATGCCGCACTACCTTGAACTCCAAGCTCGTGCGACGCAGGAGATGGCCCAGCATGGAGAGGGCAGCGCTGCTAGAGCACTCTATATGAGGCTCGCCAATCACGCCGCGGCCCTGATCGAAGACGACAGATTGCACTGGGAAGAGACCGAGCAGAACTAGATCAACCGCTATCGTTATCGAGGATTTCAACCTCCTCGTCGTCCAAAACATGAGCCACCAGCAACCTACCCAGCCCAGTCTCGGCATCGAGGTCGACGAGGTGGCGGTCCGCCGCTTCAGCGAAGGATGGTGGGGGGTGCGGGCATAGCCTCGGTTCTCGGGACGGTCAGCAGGCGCACCTATGGAGGCGTTCGCTTCACATGACATGGTGACCCCGCCACATTGGGAGCTCCTCGATAGGGTACGGAACCGAGGGGCCGACGGTGTTCCGTCGGCCCCTCTCTGACCAACCGCGAACCGTGGAATCCGCAGACGATGGTCATGCGAACGATGTTCCTCTCCTTCGCCGGGATATTCGCGTCGTCGACGCGGGTGCTCAGGAACGGAATGGACTTGTCCGCGTTGACAGACTCGACGCCCAGTCGCTTGCCCTGGTCGTCTCTATCTGCAAGCACCAGGTGACCGATCCCAACGATTCGAGCCAGATGTCCCCGGCGCAGACGATCGGCCTGACCGACCTGACCGCGGGCATCGCACGGTCAGGTCGGTCAGCCCGGCAGCGTCTGGAGGTCCTGGGGAGCGCCCCCTTCGAGATCGGTCTTCCATGCGTCGTGAAGGGGTTGGAGAGGAGCGCTCCCCTCTGACGCGAAGCCCCCGCGGTCGCTACGCTTTGCTCGTGCAGTTGATCATCCACTGGACACCGTACTTGTCAACGAGTTTGCCGAAGTAGTCTCCCCAGAACATCTCCCGCAGGCCCATTCCCACTTTGCCGCCCGCGGACAGCGCGGCGAACAGGGCGTCGGCCTCAGCCCGCGTGTCTGGATGGAGGCTGATGTACACGTTATCCCCCTGGTTGAGCTGAAAGCCCATCGATTCCGGGGCGTCGGTGCCCATCAGCAGGTGGCCGCCAAGGATCGGCAGCTGGACATTCATGACCAGCTGTTTGTCGCCGTCGCTGATCTGCGGTTGCCCTTCTGGGACCGGAATACTGTCGAAGCGTGAGATATCGTGGACGAATTCGGTGCCGAAGACCGACTTGTAGAAATTGAACGCCTCCTCGGTGTTTCGCGCGAAGTTGAGATAGGTGCTGGTTCGAGCCATGGGAGCCTCCTGCTCGCTGCATCAATCGTGACGCGCGTTGTGTTCTGACCGGCTCTGCCCGCGATTCCCCTGTCCGTTATGCCCCGCCTCCGGCGACCGGTTGGCTCTCCTGCGCGTAGGCGGCCTGCAGCTCAGCGATGTCGAGCTTGCTCATCTGCAGCATCCGCCGCATCACCTGACCGGCTCGCTCGCGGTCAGGATCCCGGAGCAGGTCGGTGAGCAGCCGCGGCACGATCTGCCACGAGACGCCGTACCTATCTTTGAGCCAGCCGCACGGGCCGGACTCTCCCCCCTGGGTCAGGGTGGTCCAGTAGGAGTCGACCTCCTCCTGGTCGGCGCACTCGATCGTGAACGACACCGCCTCGGTGAACGGGAACTGCGGTCCGCCGTTGATGGCCTGGAAGGGCTGCCCGTTGATCTGAAACTCAATGAAGACCACCGGGGCGGCGGGATCCGGACCAACGTCGCTGAACCGATCGACATGCAGCACCCGGGAGTCCGGGAAGACCGACACGTAGTAGTCGACGGCCTCCTCGGCGTTGCCGTAGAACCAGAGACAGGGGGCAATCGGCTGGGTCATGGGGGGCTCCTCCCGTGTCACGCCGAGCACCGGCGTCAGGGAGCGATCTGCATCCACTCGGCAGATCGCTGCTGCCCAGTAGTCGAACCGGCTGGCGAGAAATCGACAACGTCCGGCGGGACGGGGTCCGGTCTGCTCGATAACCACGGGCTAAATGTCGTGGAACGTGGTTTGGAGAAGGTACCTCGACCTCGATCTAGCTGCCAGGGTCGACGTTGGCCAGGACAACCTTGAGAGAAGGCGGGCGTCGCCTGCCTGGTCTGTCTCATCGCCACGGCCAGCACCGCGTTCGTTAGCGGCGATCTCGGAGAAGCGGACCTGGCGACGGTCTTCCTCATCATCTTCAGCACCACGATCACGACCTACCATCAGTCGTGAAAGCCAAGGACGATCGCGCCGACACCCTGTGCCATCGATCCTGTCAGATGATCTCCGGGCGGTCCTGCTCCGGCGCTCACGTCCTCGGGTCGCGGCGAGCTGGTTTTCGTTTCCGGCTCATCGCGGAATTAGCGTCGGACCGGAGCGCCTCTTCGTTCGGGTGGGGGGCGTTTGACTGTAGATTAGCTGTGTGTCCAGCTGTGGAAGAGACCCACTCACCGTAACATCTCAATGGGTATATCCAAGTTCCACGTTCCGGAATACATGTTTTGACATTTTCCATGAGGAGCGGTATGCTGTCGCCCAATGGATGTCTCGTTCGCTGATGGCGACCTTGATCGCTTGGAAACAGATCCTAAGTTCGACATGGGGCTGCCTGAGGGCGTCGTCAAGGCGTACCGTAAACGCCTGCAGATCATTCGGAGTGCGCTAGACGAGAGGGATCTCTACGCTCTGAAATCGTCGCGCTTCGAGAAACTTAAGGGAAAACGGCAACATCAGCATTCGATGCGGCTCAACGATCAGTACAGGCTCGTGCTGGAGTTGGGTGTTAGTAGGGGGGCCAAGAACGTGAGAGTCGTCGGAGTGGAGGATTATCACTGAACAGGACGGGAGGCGTCGATGGCAATGCGTAGACCGGCAGAGGCATTTCCGGCCGGCGAGATCCTGAAGGAGGAACTTGAGGCGCGCGGGTGGTCGCAGGCGGATTTTGCTGAGATCATCGGGAGACCTACGAACACCATTAGCGACATTGTTGCCGGCAATCGAGGAATTTCTCCAGAGACAGCGCGAGGACTCGCAGCTGCCCTCGGGACGACCCCCGAGTTCTGGATGAATCTTGACGCAGCGTACCAGCTGTCACGAGTGAGAGACGACGGCGGGGATGTCATTGCTCGCCGTGCAAAGCTGTACGAGAAGGCGCCTGTCAAGGAGATGATTCGTCGTGGATGGATTGAGCCATCCGACAACATTGCCGTTCTGGAGAACCGATTACTGAAGTTCTTCGGGGTCGAGAACATTGACGATGAGCCTGAGCTGCCGCTCCACGCCGCGCGAAAGTCAACACCATACGGGCGACCCACCACACCCGCCCAAAAGGCCTGGTTATTCAGAGCATGCCAGTTAGCTCGTGCTGTGGGCGCAGAGACCTACTCTGCAACGAGGTTCGATGACACCATCGACCGCCTCCGCCCCTTGCTCAATGCGCCCCAGGAAATCCGGCATGTGCCCCGTGCTCTGAGCGATGCGGGCATCAGGCTCGTCGTCGTGCAGCCTTTGCCAGGAATCAAGATCGATGGAGCATGTTTCTGGTTGGATGCCGCTCCGATAGTGGCTGTTTCCCTGCGGTTCGATCGAATTGACTACTTCTGGTTCTGTCTAATGCACGAACTTGGTCATGTAAGACAAGGACCAGGGTCTTTCTCGTTCGATGAAAACCTCGATCCCTCCAGCGGCGATGCTGACCGGCCCGATGTCGAACGCGATGCAAACGAATTCGCCGTCGAAAATCTTGTGCCTCAACAGCGCCTTGAGGACTTTATTGCTCGGGTTCGGCCCCTCTACTCTGCACGAAGGATCGAGGCCTTTGCCCATACCATCGGGGTACACCCTGCGATCGTCGTAGGACAGCTGCAGTACCGAGGGGAGATTGCCTATTCAAGCTTCCGACAAACCATGGCGCCGGCGCGGAGTTGGATCACAGCGTCAGCGCTGACTGATGGTTGGGGAACCACACTGCCAGCCCAGCTCTGAGTTCGTGTTTGCAACAGCGAGGGAACATGTGTCTGGACCAACCTATGGTGAACAACTAAGAGGAATCGTTAGCCTGTATCAGGGTGCGGGTCAACCGTGGCCCGCGACCACGCGAGACATGGCGGACTGGGCTCTACGTGAGGGACATTGGAAACCACACGGGAGCACGCTGATTCGCCAACTCGCCGAGCATCTCGCTGGTGCGATGCGTGAAGATTACATCGTCGATCCTCAGGGTCGAACCGTTCGGGCTAAGCACGCGGCGCGGGTGAAGCATGGCGAGGGGCAGCTTGTCTTATGGGCGGACATCCGAACTGCTGAGCCCCGCCACATGCAGACCGCGTTTCAGCAGCGTCGGCAGCAGATCGTCGGCGATTGCCGTCAGTTGAAGACTGATGTCGATAGCTACAACGAGAACGCCAACCCTGATACCTCGATCCAGATGGTGTTTGACTTCAGGCAGGACTTAACTGAACTAGAAGTCATGAGCGCCCTCGCCAGCTAGCGTCACCCGATCAGAACCTCATCTCCACAGCCGCGGCTTCCCCGGCGAACATGTGCCGTGCGGGACAGCCTGCTGCGTCGCAAAGGAGAGAGGCGAACCGCGACGGTTATGAGACAGTCTGCTTGCCACCACATCTACCACGAGGAGGCACTCAGTTGAGACGAACGATGTCGGGCCAGTCGTGTGGGCTGATGGTGCGTTTCTCGTACTTGCCGTCCTGCGCGTAGTCTGGATTGTCGCCAGTGGTGACCCCACGCCTGATGCGTGGCGTCGGCGATGGATGGAAGTCGGTGGCCTGGTGATGGTTGGCCTGATCCTCGTGTTATTGGACCTGATTATTGGCTAGCGGTTCCGTGACCTTCCGCGTTTCCACATGACCAGCCATCCTTACTGAAGGCGTCGTTCGCATTATCTTCCCCACCCCCTCAACCGCCCCTCTCCCGTCTCCAACTGCAGCCACACCTGCGAATCGTGCTGCTCCAAGGGGCGTTGGGCAGCAACACGCGGTCTGCGGTATTGCAGGTGTCGCGCATGCGGGAAAGGGCACCCTCGAACATCGCGGTCATCTGATCGCGGCCCAATTCGGGCGCGGATCAGATGGGATCGTGGTGGCGCTTACGCGCACGGGAGAATACAGAGCCCCCCAGAGCAAGTATTCAGGGCGCATCGCCGTCCCGGGTCGCAGTCGGCATTCTTCGTACAGGGGGCGTTGCCGGATGTCTGACCACAAAAGCCGCGGCCATTCGCGTCCTCGAAGCAGACGCACGCCGGATTGCCCAGGCAGGCAAACCGCGACCGCTTTGCCCCGCACCTTCATCCGCAGTGGCAGGTTCCATGATCCAGAGGGATGCCACCCTTCCGCCGGCACCTGCGGCGAGCGTCGACCGACAGCGCCTCGGCCTGCTGCGGCAACAGCGGCGTCACCACCGACGCCAGGGCGGTCGCCCCGGCCAGGCGCAGCGCCCGGCGCCGGCTGATGCCGCCGAGGGCACGGGTCAGGGCATCGAAGCGGTCGGCATCCATAGCAGGACCTCCAGGCATCACGCGCGGCGACCGGTCAGAAGGGTCGAGTCCTGGGGTTCCTGGGTCCATGGGTTTTCTACTCTATCACCGCTCTCGACGTTGAGCCACACCCGCCAATCATGCTGCCAGTCGGGATCGACAATCTCCCCGATCTCCACCCAGCCATCCGCTCTTGGCGTGCCGAGGGCCTCCTCGGGTCGGTTTGGCGTGAGCTTCAGGCGTCGCGGTCGCGACCGATCGGCACGAAGCCGGGCACTCGCCCACTCCATGGCCGCGTTGATGTCGCCGTCGGTGAGGCTCATGGTGGACAGTATCACCGGTCTGACCGTTCACAAAACGCGCACGGCTCCGCCTCTTTCATGCGTACGGCACGGCCGTGGCTGCCGCGACCTTCCGGAACAGCGGCCGATCAGCGGCTCTATCCACGCCTTGAGGACTCTCCCAGACAACCCGCTGCCTGTGCCACATTCACATTGCCTTAACATTGTGTACCATCCCGCATCGGAGGGCCGATGGGATGTCGGCCGCCAGGGCTGTGTGTGCCTGCGCTCATCCGGCAGACGGAGCGGCGGGGTGGATGGGTGGGGAGGACAGGCGATGGTTCTGGCGCGGTTTCTACCGCGGAACGAGCAATTCTTCGACTATTTCCGGGAAGCGGCGACCAATGCCGCCGAGGTGGCTCGCGTCCTGGTCGAGGTGATCGAGCAGGGCGACGAGATCGAGCGCCGGGTACGACGGCTCCGCGACCTGGAGCATCGCGGCGATGAGATCACCCATCGCGTCTTCAACGCCCTCAACAGTACCTTCGTGACGCCACTCGACCGGGATGATATTCGTCACCTCGCGGGGACGCTCGATGACCTGGTTGACGGCATCGAGGAGGCGGGTCGGCGGCTCTGGCTCTACCGTCTCGGTCCGACGACCGAGCCAGCCCGGCTGCTGACACGCATCCTGCGCGAGCAGGCGGAACTGCTGGCGGAGGTCATGCCCTCCCTGGAGCGGGTGAACAAGGAGGGTCCGGCACTGGTCCGCCGGGTGGTCGAGATTCACCGGCTGGAGAACGAGGCTGACGAGGTCCTCAGCGATTCGCTGGCAACCCTCTATGATGGGGTCACCGCGGTGCCGGAGCTGATCCTGGCGATGCGCTGGGGCGAGCTCTACGGGTTGCTGGAGGATGCCACCGACCGCGCCGAGGATGTGGCGAACACGCTGGAAGGGATCGTCACCTCCAATGCCTGAGCCGGCCCTTCTGGCCTTGCTGCTGGTGATCGCGCTCGGTGTCGCCTTCGACTTCATCAATGGCTTTCATGACACGGCCAACTCGATCGCCACCTCCGTCGCCACCCGCGTCCTCTCCCCCGCGCAGGCGGTCTCGATGGCGGCGGTGCTCAATGTGGTCGGGGCGTTGACCGGCACCGAGGTGGCGAGCACGGTCGGCAAGGGGATCATCGCGCCCGAGGTCTCGACGCAGCTGCTGGTCGTCAGCGCGCTCCTTTCCGCGATTGCCTGGAACCTGCTGACCTGGTGGTACGGCATCCCGTCCAGCTCCAGCCACGCCCTGATCTTCTCAATCGTCGGGGCCGGGGTGGCGGCGGCGGGCGAACGCGCGATCACGGTCGCCGGCGTCACCAAGACCCTGCGCGGCATGGTCTTCTCCCCGCTGTTAGGTTTTCTCGGGGCGTTTCTGCTGCTGTTCGGGCTGCTCTGGGCCTTTGCCCGCGCCCGGCCACGGTTCGTCGGGCGCACCTTCGGCCGGCTCCAGATCCTCTCGGCCGCCTACATGGCCTACAGCCACGGCGGCAACGACGCGCAGAAGACGATGGGCATCATCACCCTGGCGCTGGCGACCTACCAGGGTCGCACCGGGAGCGAGTGGCATGTTCCGCTCTGGGTCGTGCTGCTGGCGGCGGGGGCGATGGGGCTGGGCACCGCGATCGGCGGCTGGCGGATCGTGCGGACGATGGGGCTGAAGGTGGTCGAGCTACGCCCGATCGACGGCTTCGCCGCGGAGACGGCGGCGGCGACGGTGATCGAGGTCGCCAGCCGTCTCGGCATCCCGGTTTCGACGACCCACGTCATCTCCTCCGCGATCCTGGGCGTCGGCGCCACGAAGCGCGCCTCGGCGGTGCGGTGGGGCATCGCCGGTCGAATCATGACCGCCTGGGTGGTGACGATTCCGGTCTGCGTCGGTCTCGGCTGGGCGATCTACTCCCTGCTCCACCTGATCACCGGCATCCGCTGACCTCCATCGGACACCGCCCAGATCCTGGTCTCATCCGTGCGCGACGGTCCCATGGTCACCTCCATCAGACTCCATGGCCCGCATGAGACGGGCAGGCATGGTGAACCCCGCTCACCGGACGCGGGAACGCCGACCCCGCGCGAGGCGGTGAGATGTCAGCTTGCGGGGCGAATCACGAACGATTCCTCTCATCCTCACCACCCCTATTGTGGGCACCTGGCTGGTTGTGTACAGTACCGGCCCGGTCACCATCCTGAACGGCCCGCCCATGGGCCGATCGTTTCGACGTGCATGCGGAGGAGGAGCTCGATGTCCCTGACCCGATCGACCCGGCGCTCGTTTGTTTCCCGTTCCGCGGCCCTCACCGCCGCGGTCGCCGCCACCGGTGGGGTACGGTTCGGCGCGCTCGCCCAGCAGGCGACGCCGGCGGTGCCGCAGGTCGGACCGCTCAAGGTCGGCTGGTCGACGATCTACACGACCCCGTCCTGGATGACCGAGACCCAGAACGAGATCGAGGCTGAGATCAAGCGACTGCAGGGGCTCGGTCTGACGATCGACTTCCAGGTCTTCGACGCCAACGGCGACACCGCCACCCAGATCGCCCAGATTCAGACGATGATCGATCAGAAGTACGACATCTGCCTCCTGATCGCCGGGTCCGCCACGGCACTCGATCAGGTCGTCGGCAAGGCGCACGATGCAGGCGTGATCGTTGTCAACTGGGACAGCCTGGTCACCACCGAGAATCTCACCGCCAAGGTCTACGTCGATCAGGACGAGTGGGGTCGGTCAACCGCGCAATGGCTGGTCGACAAGCTCGGCGGCAAGGGCAAGATCCTGGCGATCAATGGACCGGCCGGCATCTCGGTCAGCGAGGGACGCGCCGGCGGCGCTCAGAAGGTCTTTGACCAGAGCCCCGACATTGATATCGTTGGCACCGCCAACATCGAGTACAACGAGGCCCCGGCGCTAACCGAGCTGGCGAGCCTGCTCGCCGCCCACCCGGACGTCAACGGCATCTGGTGCCAGGCGGGCGCCCATGCCTCGGCCGCGCTGAAAACGGTCCAGCAGATGGGTCTGCCACTGATCCCGATCACGGGGGAGAACTACAACGCCTTCCTCAAGCAGTGGTGCAAGCTCAAGGACCAGGGGTTCAGCTCCTTCGCCACCGCCGAGGTCAACTACATGGCCGTGATCTCGCTCGACCTCGCGATCAAGGCGAAAGCGGGCGAGCCGACCCCCGCGACCGTCGTCGTTCCCCTGCCGCAGATCACCGACGACAACGCCTGCGAGTGGGCAAGCGACGAGTTGCCGGACGATTGGTACGCGATCCCGGAGGTTCCGGGGCCGGCCGAGGTCGACCAGATGATTGCCGACGCCCTGGCCGGCGGCACGGCGACGCCAACCTCGTAATCGGACCGGCTCGCCGGCACCGGTCAGAACCTCGCGGGGCGACCATCGCGTCGCCCCGCGAGCTCGTCCCTCCCGCGGGCTCTGGCCGACAGCGCTCCGTTCGTGACGCGACCTGGAGGCACGGCGTCGTCGTGCCGGTCTGTCGACACCGCCCCGATGGCACCCGAGATCGAGCATGGTCCGCATGACAACGCTCCTTCCCTCTCCTGACCACCAGTCGGCCCCCGCCGCACCCGCCGCTCATGACGGGGTGGTGTTGCAAACGGTCGGCCTGACGAAGGCCTTCGCCGGCAATGTCGTCCTGCGTGATGTCAGCTTCAGTGTGCTGGCGGGGGAGATTCACGCGCTGGTCGGCGAGAACGGCGCTGGCAAGAGCACCCTGATCAACCTCGCCGCCGGGGTCCTGCAGCCGGATGCCGGCCGCATCGAGATCAACGGGGTGGTGGTCCATGGGCTCACCCCGCGGGCGGCGGAGCGGATCGGCGTCGCCACCGTTCACCAGGAGCTGAGTCTCTGCCCCCACCTGACCGTGGCCGAGAATATCTTCCTCGGCAAGACGCCGACCGAGCTGGGTCGGATCGCCTACGACCGGATGGAGCGCGAGGCGGCGGCGACCTTCGCCAACCTCGGTGTCCACATCGATCCCGGCGCGATGGCCGGCGAGTTGTCGCTGGCCGACCAGCAACTGGTCGAGCTGGCTAAGGCGCTCGTCGGCAACCCGAAACTGCTGATCCTCGACGAGGCGACGTCGGCCCTCGACGCCGGGCAGGTCCATCTCCTGTTCGATGCCCTCCGCCGGTTGCGCGACCGGGGCGTCGCGATCGTCTTCGTCTCGCACCGGATGGAGGAGATTTTCGCAGTCTCCGACCGGATCACGGTGCTCAAGAACGGGGAATACGTCGTCACGCTCTCCGCCGCCGGGACCACCGTCGCCGATCTCGTCCAGCACATGGTCGGGCGTGAGATGCAGGAGGTTTTTCCAGCCAAACCTCCGGTCGGGGAGGTCCTGGCCGCCCCGGTCGTGCTCTCGGTCTGCGGGCTCACCTCCGGCCGGCGCTTCCACGATGTCGACTTCGAGCTGCACCGCGGGGAAATCCTCGGTCTGGGTGGTCTGCAGGGGCAGGGGCAACGCGAGCTACTCGCCGCCCTCTTCGGTCTCCATCCGGTCCAGGGCGAGGTGCTCCTGCACGGGCGCCCGGTCACCATGGGCGGACCGCGCGCGGCGATGCGGCAGCGGATCGCCCATGTGCCGGAGGACCGCAAGACCGATGGTCTGATCGTCCAGCTCCCGGTCCGCGAGAACCTGGCGATGCCGAGTCTCGACCGGCTCGATCGCTTCGGGCTGATCAGCCGGGAGCGGGAGCGGCGCCTGGTCGGCGGCCTGATCGAGAAACTCCGGATCCGTCTCCGTTCGCCCCGGCAGACGCTGCTGCGGCTGAGCGGCGGCAACCAGCAGAAGGTCGCCATCGCCAAGTGGCTCCCGCTTGAGCCGGAGATCTACCTGCTGGCCGAGCCGACCCGCGGCATCGACGTCGGGACCAAAGAGGAGATCTACCGGCTGATGCGGGAGCTGGCGGCGGCCGGGGCATCGATGCTGCTGATCTCCTCCGACACGATCGAGCTGCTCGGTCTCTGCGATCGCGTGCTGGTGATGTACGAGCGACGACCGGTCGCGATGCTGGCCGGGGACGAGGTGACGGAGGAGAACGTCGTCCATGCCGCCGTCGCCGGGGGTCAGCGCAGCCGGTCGCTATCGTCCACCAGCGACACATCAGCACCCGGCGCCGTGGTGGCGGGCACACCGGCCGGGGCAATCACCCAGGGCGCGGCGACCGATGGGGCGATGTCCGCCCCAGCGGAGGGGCAGGCAGCTCGCCGGATCACGCGGTTCGCCGGGCTGCCTCGCGCCTGGCAGGATGTGCTGCCGATCTACGGGGTGATGGCCGCCTTCGCGCTGATCTACCTCTACCTGACCCGGGAAACCTTCTCGCTCGGCACGGTCAACAACCTCTCGGCCTACCTCTTCCCGCTCTTCCTCGTCGCGATGGCCCAATCGGTGGTGATGCTGACCGGCGGCATCGACCTCGCCGTCGGGCAGATGATGAGTCTCGCCACGGTCGTCCTCGCCACCCAGATGAACGACGCGCCGGCATCGAAGGCGAAGGCCGTTGTGATCGTCCTGCTCGGCGGCGCCCTGCTCGGACTCTTCACCGGTGGCATCGTGACCCTGGTGCGGCTACCCGCGATCATCGTCACCCTCGCTACCTCCTTCATCTGGGCCGGCTGGGCGCTCTACGTCCTGAGCGTGCCCGGCGGCCACCTGCCCGTCTCCTTCGCCGTCGATTTCACCAGTCAGATCGGCGGGGTCGTCCCGGTCACGCTGGTTGTGCTGGCCGGGGTGCTGCTGGTCTGGAAGCTGATCAAGACGACGCCGCTTGGCTTGAGCATCTATGCCGTTGGCGACAACCCGCGCGGCGCCTTCGTCAGTGGGGTCCCGGTGCGTCTCGCCCGGATCGCCGCCTACATCATCGCCGGGGTCCTCACGGCAATCGCCGGAATTGGTCTCTCGGCCTACGCCGCTACGGGCGATCCGCTGATCGGTGCGCCCTATACCCTGGCCGCGATCTCGGCCGCCGTGCTGGGCGGGATCAGCTTCTTTGGCGGCCAGGGGCAGCTCAAAGGGACGGTGGCCGGTGCGCTCACGCTGGGGCTGATGACCCAGGTGCTCTTCATCTCTGGCTTCTCGCCGGCCTATCAGCGCGTCATCTACGGCGCCGTCCTGATCGTGGCGCTCGGCGTCAAAGCGTTCGCGGCCTATCGGATCGAGGAGGGGCGCTGATCATGTCGGCAGCAACGCCAGCGTCGGAGCGGCCGGGGCGTGGGACCGGACGGCAGTTCCGGCTCGACCCGGTCTGGATCACCTTCGTCGTGCTGCTGCTGATCTGGAGCTACAGTCTGATCCGGGTCGGGGGGTTCCGCTCGCTCAACTACAACCTCTTCACGCTGCGGGTCGCCGCCTTTCTGGCGATCGTCGCGGCCGGTCAGACGCTGGTCGTGCTGATGGGTGGGATCGATCTCTCGGTCGCCGCGGTCGTCACGATGGCGGGGGTCGTCGGCGGCAACCTGATCACCCAGGTGGGACAGCCGGGGGGGATCCTGCTGACGCTGGTCATCGCGGCGGTGGTCGGGATCGCCAACGGTTTGGGGGTGGTGCTGCTGCGGTTGCCGCCGCTGGTGATGACCCTGGCCAGTCTAAGCGTGATCCAGGGAGGATTGCTGGTCTACAACGCCGGAAAACCGGTCAGCGGCAAATCCGATTTCCTCAACTACTGGGCGCTGGGGAGCTTTCTCGGTCTGCCGACGCCGGTCTGGGTGCTGGCCGGCATCTCGGCAATCTGCCTGGTGCTACTCCATCTGACCGCGTTCGGCCGCGCCATCTACGCAATCGGGAACAACCCGCGGGCGGCGTTGCTCTCCGGTATTCCGGTCGGGACGATCCAGATCGCGACCTACGGTCTCTGCAGCGTGCTGGCGGCGATCACCGGGCTGCTGCTGCTGGGGCGGACCGGCTACAGCTCGAAGACGGCCGGCGACCCGTATCTGCTGATGTCGATCGCGACGGTGGTGATCGGGGGCACCTCGATCCTGGGCGGGCGCGGCAAGTTCATCGGCACGGTCGGCGGCGCGCTGGTGCTGACGATCCTGGTTAACGTTCTGACCGTGGAGAACATCTCCGAGGCGGGCCGAATGATCATCGAGGGCGCCCTGATCCTGATCCTGCTGATCGCCTACGCCTACACCGAGCAATAGCAGGCCGAGCGTCACGTCCACTCATGGAGGCCGGTCGAGCAGCCGCGTTGCCTGCCCGGCACGATGTCCCACCCCCACCCAGCAGACAACCTGCACTATTCGTCATCCTGAATCCCCGGGTTTGCCGCCATGATGGCGTCTGCTACCTCACACACCTGGGGGAGATGCGCCCTGACCTGGCCGATCCGTCGCTCAAGATCGGCGAACGAGGTGATGCCTAGGTCGGCGAGGAGCTCCCGGTAGGGGAGGTCGAACCTGGCGCGCATCTCCGCTGTCCCGTCGCGCTTGAAGATGCTCTGGCACCGCGACGCGGTGGCGACCATCCAGAAGAGCGCCTCGCGATGGTCGCCGCCCGCGATCAGGTCGCGGCTGCCGTCGATCGCGATTGGCCGGGCGAGGTCGCTGATGTCGGAGGCGAAAAAGAACGGACTGCGGACGACCATTTTGGCCGCATCGAACGCGTCGGTGAGCGTGGCCAGGTGCTGCTCGGCCCGCGTCCGGCTCATCCGGGCGCACCCCAGAATCTCCAGCAGCGTCTCGTACAGATCGAGGTGCCCGTAGTCGGCCAGGAGCTCGCGCGCCGCCAGATACCGCCGTCGCACCGTCGGGTTCTTCAACCCGGCGACGAGCAGCACATGACAGAGAATGCCTGCCGGGAAGAGCCAGGCGACCACCTGGTCGGGGAAGGAGCTGGCCTCATCGAGGTGAAAGCCGCTGAGGACCTTCTCCCGGGCGTGCGCGCAACGCCGGGCGACCCATCGCCGTTTGGCATAGTCGCGGGCGACCGCCGCCTGGAGCGGGGTCAACCAGCCCCCCGGATCGGCGATGATGCCCGGTCGCTCGAAGCTGCCGCCCAGGTTGTACTGACTCAAGACCTGCTGGGGAGACCGCAACCCATCGCTCGATAGCAAGGAGACGTCCAGCAGGACATCCCGGTGGATCAATTTTCCGGGCTTGAGCGGCGGATCGTGGTCGTCCACCACCAGCATCAGATCGACATCGGACGTGGCGGAAAGCGGGGCATCATCGGGGAGCCAGTTCGTCGAGCCATGAAAGAAGGCGCCGCCAAACCCCGGCGTCGCGCTCCCCTCCTCGATCACCCACGCCCGCGCGATCTCTTTCGCCTGCTGAACGATCACGTTGCCCCCGCCGGTCGGTGAATGGCGTTAACATGACGTTTTCGGTTGACCATCAACGGTCAGTATGACCGCGGGGCGCGGCGGCATGGAATGGTCAAGCGCACATGCTGCCCATCTGCGCTGGGCCAGGTGGCGCAGCCTTTGGCGCGCGTCGATGGCAGCCCGTGTCCCTCTCAAGACGGCACCGCGCCGCCGCCCCGGATGCGATCTGATCACCCACGAAGATAGGCGGGCCCGGCGGCGGAAAAGAGATGGCGCCCACGAAAAGCGGTTTTAACAGAAGTCCCTTCGGCATCGCAACAGGGGGACGCCAGCGTGAACCAGCTTCCCCGGGAGCATCTTGACGAACCGCGGGAAGCGCGTGAGGTTTGGCGGGAGCAGGCAGTCCGCGCAGGGGAAAACGAGCGAGGATGTCGTATCGTGCTGGGATACGCCTGGAAGCTCGCGTCGCCAGCCATCGTGACGCGCCAGCATCCTCGTCGAGCGACGCCCGAGTCCGCTCGGGCTTCCATAGGCGACCCTGGTCCTGGCTCGGCGGTGGCATCGCCCGCTCATCGCAACGGGCCATGTCATCTGGACGGTTCTGTCAACGGGAATCCAGGAGACACCGAAGCATGCACGGCCACTATGTTTCTTTTCTTGAGGTCACGGTCATCCTGGTTGCTCTCCCTGGGCCCGACTTCGCCGCGGTGTTGCGAAACGCCCTCCTCTCGTCACGACACGGCATCCTGACCACGCTCGGGACCGCGACCGGGCTGGCGCTCCACGCCACCGCCGCCAGCCTCGGGCTCTCGGCCATCCTCCTGGCATCAGCCGAACTTTTTACGGTCGTGAAGTTCGCGGGCGCAGCGTTTTTGATCTATCTCGGCGCACGTGCGCTCCTCGGCGTCCGAAAAGCGACAGCGGTCGCGGTGAGATCTCCTGCCCGGTCGAGCACATTGTCCCGCTCCTACCGGCACGGACTCACGATCAATATCCTCAACCCCAAAGCGCCGGTGATCTTCCTCAGCATCATGCCGCCGTTCGTCGATCGCGGCGCGGCCATCGCACCCCAGGTCGTCGCGCTTAGCGCGATTCTGGTGGCGGTTGCGCTTGTCTGGTACACCATCGTTGCTCTCGTGGTTGCGCGCACTCGCTTCGTCGTGACACGGCACCGTCGTGGAATCGACTCGTTGACTGGGGTCGCATTCATCGGGTTCGGCATCCGCCTGGCACTCGAACCAAGCTCCTAACCGTCGTCGCCGGTCTCGTGCCCAGCCCCGGCTGACACGCGGCCGCCGTCATGTCGCGACATCCGGTGCATTACCCTAGGGGGAGCGTTTTTCCAGGCGACGAGCGTCATCGCGATGGTTGCCAGGTGCATGTCTCAGAGCATGCGCTACGCGGAGCTCAGCTTCGAGCCACGAGAGCCGTCCGATCCAGACCGGGCGCTACGACAATGGCAGGTGGTCGTCGACCGCTTCGAGCCAGCCCTTGACCGTTTGCAGGAAGCGGGCGGCGGCGAGACCGTCGAGGACCCGGTGGTCGATGCTGAGCGAGAGGTTCATCATCGAGCGGATGGCGATCATGTCGTCGATCACGACCGGGCGCTTGACGATCGCCTCGGTCGAGAGGATCGCCGCCTGCGGCTGGACCAGGATCGGGGTCGAGACCAGCGAGCCGAAGGTGCCCGGGTTGTTGACCGTGAAGGTGCCCCCGGCAACCTCGTCCGGCGTCAGGGCGCCGTCGCGAGCCCGGGCGGCCAGCCTGGCCACGGCGTGCGCCAGGCCGGTGATGCTGAGCCGGTCGGCGTTGGAGATGACCGGGACGATCAGGCCGTCCGGCAGAGCGACCGCGACCCCGATGTTGATCGCCCGTCGCTGGATGATCCGCTCCTCGTCCCAGACGGCGTTGAGTTGCGGATGATCGCGCAGCGCCAGGGTGACCGCCTTGATCGCGAACGGCAGGGAGGTCAGCTCGACTCCCTCGCCCTGCCGAAACGCCTCCTTGCGCGCCGCCCGGTAGGCGACGACGCCGGTCATGTCGACCTCCATGACAACGGTAACATGGGGCGCCGTCCGCTCCGAGCGGACCATGTGCTCGGCGATCGTCCGCCGCATCGGTGTCAGCGGCACGACCTCGTCGCCGGGGAAGAGGGCGACTGGCCGGTGCTCTCCTACCGGAGCGGCGACGCCAGAGGTGGCCGGCGCTGAACGCGGTCCCGGTGCGGGCATCGCCGCCAGAGCGGGCACGATGGTCGAATCGACAGCGTCCGGCCGGTCCACGACCGCCGGGGTGGCCGCGAGATAGGCCAGCAGGTCGCGTTTGGTCACGCGGCCGCTGATGCCGGTGCCCGTGACCAGAGCGATGTCGATGCCGTGCTCTTCGCCGATCCGGCGCACCACCGGCGAGGAGCGGGCTCGCAGCATGACGGTCTCGTCGGGGATCTCGCCAGTGCGCCCCGGCGTCGCCGCGAACACGCCAGACCGCATGGTGGGGTGACCATTGGTCATCTCGGTGGGCGGATCGACGGGGCGGGGCGACGTCTCCAGCGGGGAGGCGACGGCCACGCCGGACGCACCCGACTCCGCGATCCGGCAGACCGCGGCGCCGACGGGCACGGTCGTCTCCGGCTCGATCAGGATCTCGACGAGGACCCCGGCCACGGGCGACGGGATCTCCGCGTTCACCTTATCGGTGACCACCTCGACCAGCGGCTCATACTTCTCGACGCGATCGCCGATCGCCTTCAGCCAGGCGCCGATCGTCCCCTCGGTGACGCTCTCGCCAAGGCGCGGCATCGTGATCGTCGTCGCGGTCTCCGTCAGCATCGCTTCCTCCGGTCGCCGGGACATCGCCCTCGGGGGACGCCGGGCCGTATCGTCGAGGTCGTTCCCGGGGCGGTCCTGTCACATGACAGCATGGATGAGCGTGGTCCGGCGATCGCCCTAATAGGCGATCAATCGTCGCAGGGCGGTCCCGATCTTCCCGGCGTCGATCATGAAGGCCTGCTCCAGCGACGGGCTGAAGGGCATCGCCGGCACATCGGGCGCCGCGAGGCGCATCACCGGCGCATCGAGGTAGGCGAACGCCTCCTCCCCGATCACCGCCGCCACCTCGCTGGCGACCGAGCAGAGCCGGTTCGCCTCGGTCACGACCAGCACCTTGCCCGTCTTCTTCGCCGAGGCAATCAGCGCCGTTTCGTCCAGCGGTTTCAAGGAGCGCAGGTCGATCAGCTCGATGCTCCGGTCGGTCTCCGTCGCGACCTCGGCGATGGCCCGCTGCGCCTCGTGCACCATCAACCCGTAGGCGATGACGGTCGCGTCGGTTCCCTCCTGAACAATCCGGGCCTTCCCCAGCGGCACATCATGATCGCCGTCGGGCACGGGTCCCTTGATCAAGCGGTACATCCGCTTGTGCTCCAGAAAGAGCACCGGGTCGTCGTCGCGGATCGCCGCCCGCAGCAATCCCCTGGCGTCGGCCGGGGTGGCGGGCGCGACGACCTTGAGCCCCGGCGTGTGGACGAACATCGCCTCGATGCTCTGCGAGTGATAGAGCGCGCCATGCACCCCCCCGCCGAAGGGCGCGCGGATCACGATTGGGCAGGAAAAGTCGTTGTTCGAGCGGTAGCGGAGCCGCGCCGCCTCGTTCATGATCTGGTCCATCGCCGGGGCGATGAAGTCGAGAAATTGGATCTCGGCGATTGGCCGCAGCCCATTGAGCGCCATCCCGATCGCAGCGCCGATGATCCCCGACTCGGCGAGCGGGGTGTCGATCACCCGCCCTTCCCCGAACTCCTCGATCAGTCCGGCGGTGACCCGGAAGACCCCACCGCGACGGCCGACATCCTCGCCGAGCAGGACGACCCGCTGGTCGGCGCGCATCGCGTCGACCAGCGTGTCGTGGATCGCCTCGACCAGCGACTGCTGGGGCGCTCCCTCACGCGTGGTGTCATCGGCCAGCGGCGGTGCCGTCAGACGTTCTAGAGCCTGGACCATCAGCGTTCCTCACAGCCACGGGGGGCGGGGTCTCGATCTGGATGACGTCGTGGCCCCCCGCCGGTCACGCGTGCCAACACTCGTCACTCCCCGGCATAGACATGGCGATCGAAGGAGAGCGGGTCCGGCGAAGGCGCCTGCTCGGCGGCGTCGGTCGCCGCATTCACCTCGGCGGCGATCCGGGCTCGGGCTTCGGCGATCTGCTCGTCGTTGAGCAGACCGAGCTCCCGGAGGCGGGTCTCGAAGAGCGTCACCGGATCGCGGGCGCGCCAGGCCTCAACCTCATCCCGGCTGCGATAGCCGCGGTCGTCGTCGTCGGAGGAGTGGGGATGGAAGCGATAGAGCTTGGCCTCGATCAGCGTCGGGCCGTCGCCGCCACGGGCGCGTTCCGCCGCCGCCGCGACCGCCGCGTAGACGGCCAGCAGATCGGTTCCGTCGACGACGACACCAGGAAAGCCGTAGCTCGCGGCGCGGTCGGCGACGTTGTCGATCGCCATCTGGAGATGCTGCGGGACGGAGATCGCGTAGCGGTTGTTCTCGCAGAAGAAGATCACCGGCAACCGGTGGATCGCGGCGAAGTTGCATGCCTCATGGAAATCGCCCTCGGAGGAGGCGCCTTCGCCGAAGCAGACCAGCGAGACCTGCCCCGTGCCCCGGAGCTTGGCGGCGTAGGCGGTGCCGGTCGCCTGCGGCAACTGGGTCGCGACGACGCTGGAGCCGCTGATGATCCGCAGCCGGGCCGAGCCATAGTGGCCGGGCATCTGCCGGCCGCCTGACGCCGGGTCGGCGGCGCGCGCCAGCACGCTCATCATGACATCGGTCGCGCTCACGCCCCAGGCGACGCAGAGCGCCAGATCGCGGTAGTAGGGAAGGATGATGTCGGTGTCGCGGTCGAGCGCGAAGGCGGCGCCGACCTGCGCCGCCTCGTGACCTTGCCCGGAGACGACGAAGGGCGCCTGCCCGGCCCGGTTGAGCTGCCAGCCCCGCTCGTCGAGCGCCCGCGCCCGCAGAAGAGCGTCGTACATCCCGCGCAGCGTCTCGTGGGGCAGCCCGCCATCGCTGGTCGACGGCGGTGCGACCGTCGCGGTGATCGTCCCCGCCCCGACATCGACGTGGTCAAGCGGCAGGTGCATGGAGCCCGCGCCGTTGGGCGACGTGGCGCCAGCCTGAAACGCCTGTTGGATCGTGGCGGTGGGTGCCTGATTGGTCTCGGTCGCCATCGACCGCACCTCCGTTCGTTGCCGGTCGTCATTGACCGAGCGGGGCGCGAGGGCTGGACGTCACCACCAGGTGGGCGATGACGGCGGGTACCGCATTATACCCCGGTCCGCCACAGCCAGAGCCAGACGAGGCTATCGGGGCGGCCAATCGGATGCCGCTCGCTACTCTCCTGCCGATTGCGTCGCCCGACGCAGATTGACGAAGGCATACGCGGCGCCAAGCAGGCAGAGCGCCCCGACACCGGTGAAAATGGTGTCGAGTGGGCCGATGGTGACGCCGAATGCCTGCCCGTGAAACCCCTGCAGCGCGCCGCCGTAGAGGATGCCCCCGGCGAGCATGCCGAGGATCGCGGCAGCGCTCACCAGCGGGTTGATCGTGCCGGAGACGCGGCCCAGAAACGCGCGCGGCGTCTCCCGCATCAGGATCGGACCGACCGAGACATTGATGGCCGGGACCACCGCGCCGATCAGGAAGATCGCCACGACCCCGGGCACGAAGCTGGTCAGCCGGGCATAGCCGGCCACCAGCAGACCGAGGAGCGCCAGCGCGCTCCAGACCAGCCGCTCCAGCCCGATCCGCGTCGCGAACCAGCCGCTGATGGCGGCTCCGACCAACATCCCCGCTCCGAGAGCGGCGCTGAAGATGCCGTAATAATCGGCCGGGACCCCGAGATTCTCGGTCAAGAAGAAGATATCGAGGGCGTTGAGCGCCCCCAGACCGAGCGCGCTGATCACCAGCGCGACCGCCACGGTGACGAGCACCCGCGACCGCCGGAAGAAGCGGAGTCCATCAGCTAGCTCCCGCACCACCCCACTCGCCGATGCTTCCGTCGCGACATCGAGCGTTGGCTGAGGGGTGCGAATGGCGCGGACCACCGCGATCGAGGCGAGGAAGCTGGCGGCGTTGAGCAGCAGCGCCCAGGCAGGACCAAAGGCGAAGAGGAGCGGCGCCGCCAGCGGCGGACCGATCAGCAGCGCAAAACTGTCGGCTGTCTGGTTGAGACCAATCGCCCGCGGCTGAACCTCTTCCGGCAGGATATCCCGCAGCAGGACCGATGATGCGGGCCGGAAGAACTGGGCGACGGCGCTCGCCAGAAAGACGATGGTGAAGATGCCGCCAAGGCGTAACCCCAGCGGCAGCCGGCCCTCCGGCAGGAATGGCAACGGCACGATCCCGCCAAGGGGGATCAGAAGCAGAATCAGCAGGGCGCTGACGGCGTCCGCCCGGATCATCACTCGCCGCTTGCTCCGCCAGCGGTCGACGAACACCGCGGCCACCGGTCCGACGAGGAAGGTTGGCACCACCGACGCCGCCAGGAGACCGCTGACGGCGAGGGCCGCCCATGACGTCCCCTTGGCGAGATCGCTCGCGATCCAGACGATCAGGGTCGTCTCGAAGAGGTTATCGCCGAGGACGGAGAGGAGGCGACCCGTCCAGAGCAGGGCGAACTCCTGGTTGATCAGGATGCCCGGCTTTGACGCGGTCCCAACGATCGCCACGGCGATGCCTCACGCGGCGGGCGCTATGCCCTGGCGGTCGCTCTTGCTGGTCCATGCGGCTTTGCGGATGGACCGACACCGAATCATCTCGTGATCTCAGGCTTTGGGGTCGCGGCGGACGAAGCCCTCGCGCCAGGCGTAGACAGCGGCCTGGGTGCGGTCCTGGAGGTAGAGCTTACCAAGAATGTTACTGACGTGACCCTTGACGGTCTTCTCGCCGATGCTGAGGGTGCCGGCGATCTCGGCATTGGACTTCCCATCGGCGATCAGGCGGAGCACCTCCTGCTCTCGATCAGTGAGGTCGACGTAGGGGTTGAGGCTCTGCTCCGGGTCTCCCCGGACCGAGGCCATCAGCCGGGCGGCCACCCGAGGGTGGACGACGGCCTCGCCACGGGCCGCCCGCCGGACCGCGGCGGCAACCTCGTCCGGCCCCACGTCCTTCAAGAGGTAGGAGAGGGCGCCGGCCCGGATCGCGGGGAAGATACTCGCGTCCTCGTGGAATGAGGTCAGGACGACGACCTGGGTTCGCGGGCTGGCAGTGCGGATCCGGTGGGTCGCCTCGATGCCGTCCATGCCAGGCATGACGAGGTCCATCAGGACGACGTCGGGGACATGCTCGGTGGCCAGGTGCACCGCTTCCAGGCCGTCGGCGGCCTCGCCGACGACCTCGATGTCCGGCTGGGTCTCGAGGTAACCGCGGACACCGGCGCGAACGAGCGCGTGGTCATCGACGAGCAGGACGCTGATCGCCGCCTCCATGTTATCCCTCCCCGGGCTCTGATCCCTGGATGTGGACCGAGATGCGCGTGCCGTCCCGGTCGCTCACCAGGGCGAAGCGGCCACCGATGGTCTCGATCCGCTCCCGCATCGACTGGAGTCCGACGCCGGGCCGGCCACGGCGGGTATCGAAGCCGGTCCCGTCGTCTGCAATCTGGAGGGACCAGCCGTCACCGTCGCGGGCGAGGGAAACGGCGACGGTGGTCGCCCGGCTGTGGCGGGCGACGTTGGTCAGCGCCTCCTGGGCGACCCGGAAGAGGGCATCCTCGACCGCGTGTGGGAACTCGGCGTCCGCGACGATCGCGGCGGAGGCGGCAATGCCGGTCCGGCTCCGCCACTCGGCAACGTACTGGTCGAGGGCGTGACGGAGGGTACTGTCCGCAAGCTCGGTCGGACGGAGGGTCTGGATGATCGTGGTCAACTCGCGCTGGGTCTTGCGGGCGATCGCGTAGGCGGCGTCGAGGCGGTGGCGGGCACCGGCGGGATCGCGCTCGAAGAGCTCGCGAGCGGTGCCGAGGTGCAGGCTGACGGCGAAGGCCTGCTGCTTGACGCTGTCGTGGAGGTCGCGAGCGAGGCGGTTGCGCTCGTCGACGACGGAGAGTTGCTCGCGGGTTCGGATCAGGGAGGCCAGCTGCTCGGCCATGCGATCGAGCCGGCGGCCGAGCTGGCCAATCTCGTCCTCGCCGCCGTCGCCAACGGCGGCGGTGAAGTCGCCCGTCCCCCAGGCCGCGGCGGCGGCGGACATCCGGTCGAAGCGGACGACGAGGGAGCGAGCCGCAAGATAGCCCGAGACGGTGCCGATCACCGCGCCGAAGAGGATGATGGCGACCGCGGTCGTGCCGAGGAGCCGGGCCAGTCCCGTGGCCCACGCGTCGAGCGGCGTCCTTCCGGTGAAGACGAGCGCGCCGACGATGGTCCCCTGGCTGCCGGCGACCGGGACGGCAACGACGAGGCGGCTCGGCAGCGGCCATTGGAGGATCGGGGTCGAGTTCCCGTCACCCGCCAGGGCGGTCGAGACGGCGTTTCCAAGTTCACGGTCATCGGGGGTCGCCGCTGGCGTTAGGGCCGTTGGCGCGGATGATTGCTTGATCGATCCGGCGAGGTTGCCATTCCGGTCGATGACGAGGAGATGCGTCTGCGACCTGGCGAGGATCGAGACATCGGGGCGGATCTCCACCTCGCGGTCGGCCTCCGCGACGATCCCGGTTGCCTGGATCTCGCGGAGCCATCGGTCGATGGCGGCGAGGTCAGGTGAGGTCGAGCTCAGGAGGGGCGCCACGGCCGGGACAGCCTGACGCTGGAGGTCCCTGGCGACGGCATCGCCATTGCGGCCGAGCACGATGATCATTCCGATCACCAGGGCAAGGAGGAGGAAGACTTCCAGAACAGCGAGCACGGCGACGGTGACGAGGGCGTAGCTGGCAGTGAGTCGCCAGCGGAGGCGCTGGCGGAGGCCGGACGTGGCGCGCGTCCGGCCCCGACCCATCTGGGGCGAGGCCGGCGAGACGGCAGAGCGATCGCGTCGCGCGAGTGCCATGGTCGATCCTTCGGGGCCTGGTCGGGCCGGGGGGGGTTAGGCGAGGTCCCGCCGTCGGAAGAGATAGGCAGCGATCGTCGTGAGGACCACGGCGTAGCTGGCGAGGACGAGGACGGCGTGAGTGGTCGAGAGTTGGACGCCGACGTCGGTGGTCATGACCGTCCCCCTCACCGCGTTCGCCAGTGTAGTGGCATTGGTCCCGACCAGGTACTGGTTGATGGTCTCAAAGAAGCTGATCGAGCCACCGAACTGGCTGATCAGGGTCTCAGCCGCCAACCCCCAGATCAGGCCCAGCCCGATCGGGGCGGTGGTGCTCCGGAAGATGAGACCAAGCGCGAGACCGGCCGTCCCCCAGACCGCGGCGATCAGCCAGCCGGCGCCCAGGCCGCCGACGATGTTGCCAAGCGACGGGGCAGTGATCGCGGTTCCATCGATGACCGAGACGACAAGGCTACCAGCGGCGGCGGCCGCCCAGCCCGCGAGGACGAAGGCGGTGACGAGAACGGCGAGGGCGACCAGCTTGCCCCCCAGGACGCCGAGCCGGCTCGGGCCGGTCGTAAGAACCGTCTTGAACGTGTTCCAGCCGTACTCGCTGCCCGCGATGAGGGCGCCGAGGATCAGCACGATAGGTCCGCCCAGCGAGGCGACGACGCCGAGTGCGGAGCTGGAGAAGTACTCGAAGCGGAGCATGTCGCGGAAGACGGAGAGGTCGGGGTCAGTCGCGCTCATGGTCCGGATGGCGATCGAGCCGACGACATCGTTGAAGACGACGATAACGAGGGCGAAGAACCCGCCGAGGAGCCAGGTGGCGGGTCGCCGGGTCACCTTGTAGAGCTCAGCCGAGATGCTGGGGAGGAGCGAGCGCGGGCGGCGGGCGGGGGGTGCGGTGCGGGCGGAGCGGTTGCCGAGGCGAATGAGGTCTGTCGAGGCTGAGGTGGCCATGAGGGTCTCCTATCTCAGGGTTGAAGGCGATGAAGGTGCGAGGGCTAGGCGGCGTCGGTGAAGGTGAGGAAGACCTCCTCCAGGGTGCGCTGGCGCGGCTCGAGCGAGAGGATGTCGACCCCGGCCGCGACGAGCTCGCGAGCGACGCCGGGGGCATCGCTCGGGCCGGCCAGAACCGTGATCGAGCCATCGACCAGGCGCATCCGGTTGCTCCCGAAGACGCGGTCGATGACCTGCGCCGCCCGGTCCAGCGGCTCGGCTCTGACGAACAGTCCGGTCGCTCCCCGGAGCTCGTCGACAGTCCCCTCGGCGACAAGGCGACCATCGCGGATGATGCCGACGCGGTCACAGATCTGCTCGATCTCGCCAAGGAGGTGGCTGGAGAGGAGGACCGAGGTCCGGCCAGCGCCGAGGCGGCGAACCAGGTCACGCATGTCGGCCATGCCCTTCGGGTCGAGGCCGTTGGTGGGTTCGTCGAGGATGAGCAGGTCCGGGTCCTTCAGGAGGGCGGCGGCGACGCCAAGCCGCTGCTTCATGCCGAGGCTGTACGTCTTGAAGCCATCGTCGGCCCGGTCGCTGAGTTCGACGGTCTCCAGGACCTCCCCGATCCGGGTCCGCGGCAGCTCGGAGTAGCGGGCGAGGACCTCAAGGTTCGCCCGGCCGGAGAGGTAGGGGTAGAAGGCGGGCGACTCGACCAGGGCACCGACCTGAGCGAGCCCCAGCGGGTCGCCAGGCTGGCGGCCGACGACAACAGCCGTCCCGGCGGAGGGCGTGATCAGGCCGAGGAGCATCCGGAGGGTGGTCGTCTTCCCGGCGCCGTTGGGGCCCAGGAAGCCGTAGACCTCGCCCCGGCGGACCGTCATGGTGAGGTCCTGGACGGAGGCGCGGGCGCCGTAGCGCTTGGTGAGACCGCTGGTCTGGACCAGAATGTCCGGGTCGGTCAAACCGGTTGGGGTCGGCGCTGGCGCCGCGACGGGGACGGGTGCAGATGGGAAGCGTTCGATGTCTTGTCGGTGGACGGGCCGGTCGACGATGGTCGTGCTCATGCGGTTGTGCTCCAGTGGTGTCGCGTGCGTTCGGGGAACCGTTCTTCCCGTGACACAACAGTAGCGGCGCACCGCGATCGCGAAACCCGTCTGGAGGAGCGATTGGACCCCGCCGCAAGGCCCAGATCCTGGCTCGTGGGGGGACCGCACCAACACCGACGACAGATTGAGGGGCGTCAATGCTGACGCCCGGCACCCCTGAGTGTGGCGCGGGTGCGTTCCTGTGGCGTGGTCACCGGCATCTCGCCCGTTAGGGCATGCCTGGGGGGAACGAGCAGGCGGGCGCGTATGACGCGACGATCGAGCAGGAGCGCCGGCAACTGGCCCTCGGTCCAGACCTGAGTCGGGGGCGATACGAGGTGGGTGCTGGCTGTCGGAGGAACGCCACCCTGAGCCCCCCGGTTCAAGATTGAAGTGAAACCACTCCCGTTTGTGGCGCTACACTTAGGACCACGATCCGCGACGGGGCGGCTGACGACGATTATCTGGAGGACGACGATGACCTCCTGTCCCAGTTTTGAGCTTTCTGACGAGCAGCGGGCGCTGCGGGAGACGATCCGCGAGTTCGCCGAGAGCGAGATCGCGCCCCACGCCGCCGAGTGGGATCAGACGCATCAGTTCCCGACCGAGACCGTGCGCAAGCTCGGCGAGCTCGGCGCGATGGGCGTCGCCTTCCCTGAGGAATACGGCGGGCTCGGGGCGGGCGCGGTCGCGCAGGCGGTGGTCGTCGAGGAGCTGGCCCGGATCGACTCCTCGATCGCGGTCACGGTCGGCGCCGATGTCTCGATCGCGGGTGAGCCGATCCTGCTCTTCGGCAGCGAGGAGCAGAAGCAGCGCTGGCTCGTGCCGCTGGCGCGGGGCGAGCATCTCGGCGCCTTTGGCAGCACCGAGCCGGACGCGGGCTCCGATGTCCAGGCCGCGACGACCACGGCCCGGCGCGAGGATGGCGGCTGGACGATCACCGGCACGAAGGCGTTCACGACCAACGCCGGTACCGAGCTGAGCGCCTTCGTCATCGTCACCGCACAGACCGCGCTCGATGACGGCCGCACTGCGCTCAGTACCTTTATCGTCCCCAACGGGACACCTGGCTACGAGCCGCAGAAGCCCTACCGCAAGATGGGCTGGCACGCTTCCGATACGCGGGAGCTGGTCTTTACCGATTGCCGCGTGCCGGACGACGCGCTGCTCGGTCCACCCGGCGGGGGAGCGCGCGTCTTTCTGACCGCGCTCGACGGCGGACGAGTCGGGATCGCGGCGATGTCGGTCGGTCTGGCTCAGGGCGCACTGGAGCAGGCGACCGCTTACGCCCAGGCGCGCGTCGCCTTCGGGGCGCCAATCGCCCGGCAGCAGGCGATCTACGCCAAGCTGGCCGACCTCAAGACGCGGATCGCGGCGGCGCGACTCCTCACCTACCGCGCGGCGGCATTAAAGGAAAGTGGCCAGCGGTTCACCGAGGAGGCCGCGATGGCCAAGCTCTTTGCCTCCGAGGTCGCGGTACGGGCCGCCGAGGAGAATATGCAGGTGCATGGCGGCTTCGGATACATCGAGGAGTCGGCCGTGCCGCGCTTCTACCGGGATGCCAAGGTGCTGACGATCGGCGAAGGGACCAGCGAGATCTGCCGGTACGTCATCGCTCGCCAGATGGGCCTGACCGACTGATCCGCCGGGTGACGCAGGGAGCGATGCTATCCATGACCGCCTATGTCATCGTCGACGTCACGGTGACCGACCCGGACGCCTACCGCGACTACACCAGCGCGGTTCCGGGCACCCTCGATCCATTTGAGGGGCGCTTCATCGTTCGTGGCGGCGCCTACGAGACGCTGGAAGGCGACTGGCAACCGCAACGGATCGTGATCCTGGAGTTTCCAAGTGTCGAGCGCGCCACGGCCTGGCACGGCTCGCCCGCGTACCAGGCGATCCTCCCGATCCGCCAGCAGCACGCCGATACCCGGTTCCTGACCGTGGTCGAAGGGGTGGAACCGGCCGCGACGCCAACGGCGAACTGAGCCTCGACGAACTGACACGACGTGTGCTCTCCGTACGAAAGGCGCATCTCATCAACCTTGATCGGCGGCTATGATCTCCCGATGCTGGCAGGTGCTAGAGATTGACCCACGTTCGTAGGAAGCGAGGATCCCGGTGACCATCACCCAATCCTCCAAGGACACAACCTCCGAGCAGACGAACCGGGCGGCGGTGGCCGAGCTGGAGGAGCGGTTGGCGCGGGCGGCCGCCGGCGGCGGTGAGGCCGCCGTGGCCAGGTCCCGGGCGCGCGGCAAGCTGCCGGTGCGGGAGCGGATCGAGCGCGTCCTCGACCCCGCGTCACCCTTTCTGGAACTTTCACCGCTGGCCGCGGATGGCATGTACGATGGCGCCAGTCCGGGCGCCGGGATCGTCACCGGGATCGGACGGATCGGTGGCCGCGAGGTCGTGATCGTCGCCAACGATCCCACCGTCAAGGGCGGCACCTACTTCCCGATGACGGTCAAGAAGCATCTTCGCGCCCAGGAGATCGCCCTCCAGAACCATCTGCCGTGCCTCTACCTGGTCGACTCCGGGGGCGCGTTTCTGCCGCTGCAGAGCGAGGTCTTCGGCGACCGGGAGCACTTCGGGCGGATCTTTCGCAACCAGGCGCTGCTCTCGGCGCGCGGTCTGCGGCAGGTCGCAATCGTCCTCGGTTCCTGCACGGCGGGTGGCGCCTACGTCCCCGCGATGTGCGACGAGGCGGTGATCGTCCGCGGCGCCGGCACGATCTTTCTGGCGGGGCCACCACTGGTTAAGGCGGCGACCGGCGAGGAGGTCTCGGCGGAGGAGCTCGGCGGCGCCGATGTCCACGGTCGGATCAGCGGGGTCGTCGATTACATCGCCGACGATGAGCTGTCGGCACTGCGGCTGGCGCGCGATCTGATGAGCTCCCCACGCCCCACCCCGCCCTCGCTACCCTGGCAATGCGAGCCGATCCGCGAGCCGGAGGAGGACCCGGAGGATCTGCTCGGCATCGTCCCCACCGATCCGCGCCATCCCTACGATGTGCGCCAGGTGCTGCGACGGGTCCTCGATGGGAGCCAGCTCCGGGAGTTCAAGGCGGAGTACGGGACCACCCTTGTCTGCGGCTTCGGTCATCTCTATGGCATCCCGGTCGGGATTCTGGCCAACAATGGCATCCTCTTTCCCGAGTCGGCGCGCAAGGGCGCCCACTTCGTCATGCTCTGCGCGCAGCAGCGGGTTCCGCTGCTCTTCTTTCAGAACATTACCGGGTTCATCGTCGGCCGCCGCTATGAGCATGAGGGGGTCGCACGAGACGGCGCGAAGATGGTCGCCGCGGTCGCCGTCGCCCAGGTGCCGAAAATCACCGTGATGATCGGCGCCAGCTACGGTGCCGGCAACTACGCGATGTGCGGCCGGGCGTACGACCCGCGGTTCGTTTTTTCCTGGCCGAGTCACCGGATCGCGGTGATGGGGGGCGAGCAAGCGGCCGGTGTCCTGACCGAGATCCGCCGTCAGAGCACGGCCCACCAGGGCGAGCCGGAGGACCCGGAGCGGTTGGCGGCGATCCGGCGCGAGGTTGAAGCGCGCTACGCGGAGGAATCGAGTCCCTACTTCGCGACCGCCCGCCTCTGGGACGACGGGATCATCGACCCGCGTCAGACCCGGCCCGTCGTTGGACTGGCCCTGGCGACCACCCTCAATGCGCCGATCGCTCAGACCGATATCGGCGTCCTCCGCATGTAGGTTGGCAACGATCGAGGGGAGCGGACGGTGATGGCAGACAACTCGGTTCCGAAGACGGCCACCCCCGCGGCGAGCGATGAGCTGATCGTGGCTCAGGATGGCACGGTGCTGCGCCTGACCCTGAACCGGCCCACGCGACGCAATGCGCTGTCGCGCTCGCTGGTGCAGGCGCTCGGCCATGCCGTTGCCGGGATCGCGGCGGGCGGCACGACGCGGGTGGTGGTCCTCGATGGCGCGGGTGCGGTCTTCTGCGCTGGCGGTGACATCGCCGAGTTCAGCGCGTCCGAGGGGGGCGATCGGGCGCGCGCCGACGCCGAGGGGCTCGTCGACCTCCTGGCGGCGATGACTGCCTGCCCGGTGCCGATCGTTGCCCAGGTTCATGGGGCCGCCTACGGTGGCGGTGTCGGGCTGCTCTGCGCCGCCGATCTCGTGGTCGCCGCCGATGGCACCGCCTTTTCCCTGAGCGAGGCACGCCTGGGACTGGTGCCGGCGGTGGTCGGCCCATATGTCTTCGCCGCACTCGGTATCCGTGAGGCGAAGGCGCGGATGCTGCTGGCCACGCCGTTTAGCGTCGATGATGCCCTGCGAAGCGGGCTCGTCCACCGCGCCGTCCCGCCGGGCGAGCTAACGGTGGCGACGGATGAGGTCGTCGCGAGTCTGCTGCGCGGCGCACCGGGCGCGCTTGCCGAGATCAAGCGCTTTCCGGCGCTGGTCGCGGGCTTCGACCCGGCGACGACGCGCGACGCGATGGCCGCGCTGCTGGTCGAGCGGCTCGGCAGCGACGAGGCCCGGGAGGGACTGCGGGCCTTTCTGGAGAAGCGGCCGGCGACATGGGTCGAGACCCGGTGATCGAGCTCGGCGGCCGTCGGGTCGCGATCGCCAACCGTGGCGAGATCGCGGTGCGGATCGCGGCGACCTGCCGCCGCCTCGGCGCGGTACCGGTCCTGCTGCTCGGGGAACCGGACCTGGAGGGATACGCCGCCCGACAGGTGGGCCGCGTTGAGCCGGTCGGCGAAGCGGGTGCCGAGCTCGATGTCGACCGGGTGATCGCGGCGGCGCGACACGCGGACGCGGACTTTCTCCATCCAGGCTACGGCTTTCTGAGCGAGCGCGCCGAGCTCGCCGCGGCCAGCGACGCGGCCGGCATCCGCTTCGTCGGGCCGTCGGCGGCGACTCTCCGCCTCTGCGGCGACAAGCTGGCGACGCGAGCGGCCGCGGTCCGGGCGGGGGCGCCGGTCCTGCCCGCCAGCCTGCCGCTGGAGGATGACCCCGCCGGATGGCTCGTCGCGGCGCGAGACGTTGGCTACCCCCTGCTGGTCAAGCCAGCCGGGGCAGGTGGCGGCCGTGGTCTGCGCCGGGTCGCGGAGGAGGCGGCGCTGATCGAGGCGGTCGAGGCGTCCCGCCGGGAAAGCACGGCCGCTGGTGCCGGTGCGCTCGTCTACCTGGAGCGGGAGCTGGCCGGCGCGCGGCACGTCGAGGCGCAGGTTGCCGCCGCCGAGGGAAGGGTGCTCATCCTTGGCGATCGAGATTGCTCGCTCCAGCGACGGAGCCAGAAGGTGATCGAGGAGGCGCCGGCCCCGGATATCGACGACGAGACCCGGCGACGCCTGCACGACCACGCGAGCGGGATCGCCGCGGAGGTGGGGCTGCGGGGGATCGCCACCTGTGAGTTTCTCGTGGGAGGCGACGGCACCCTCGCCTTTTTGGAGGTTAATCCGCGAATCCAGGTCGAGCACCCGGTCACCGAGGCCGTCACCGGCGTCGATCTGGTCGCGTGGCAGCTCGCCATCGCCGCGGGTGGGGCACTTCCCGACGCGGTGCCACCCCCGCGCGGGCACGCCATCGAGGCCCGAGTCTACGCCGAAGACCCGGCGGCAGGGTTCTTCCCGGCGCCGGGCCAGCTACGAACCGTCGGCTGGCCGGCGGGTCCGGGGCTGCGGGTCGACGCGGGCTATGCCACCAATGATGAGGTCCCTGCCGCCTACGATCCGATGCTCGCCAAGATCATCGCCTATGGGGCCGACCGGCCAACGGCGCTGGCGACGCTTCGCGACGCCCTGCTCGACACCCTGGTGACGGGGGTGCCAACCAATGTGCCGTGGCTGATTGACTTGCTCGACAACGCGGCGATGGCTGACGGTCGCGCCACGACGGGGACAGTGGGCGACGTGCCGCCGCGCTCCGCAGGGGCTGTCGTGGCGGACGGTGGCCCGTCGCCACCGCTGTTGGCGGCGATCGCCCAGACCCTTGACCGCTCCGATCGGCGTCCGGATGACCCATGGGCGGCCATTGGACCGTTTCGCATCTCAGGGCCGGCGACGCTGACGTTCCACGGTGAGGGGTGGGAAGCGCAGGCGAGCATCCGGCGAGCGGGGAACGCCTGGGAAGTGACCGTCTCTGGTGTCACCGTCCCCCTGCGCTGGTGGCGCGACGCGGCCGGGGTCTGGACGATCGCGGCCGGGGAGCGGGTGCTACGGCTGGCGATCGTCGAGCGCGACGACGGGATCGAGGTGGCGGGGCATGGCGGGCGCTGGCTGGTCCACCCGGGACCGCGACCGACCGCCGATGTCGCTCACCGGGAACGTGCGGGCGACGGCCGGGTGCGGGCTCCTCTCCCGGGGAAGGTCCTCGCGCTGCACGCTGCCACCGGCGACCACGTGGCGCGGGACCAGCCGCTCGTCACCCTCGGCGCGATGAAGATGGAGCTGGTCAGCACGGCGCCAGTGGACGGCGTCGTCGAACGCGTCGCCTGCCAGGTCGATCAGCTGGTCACGACTGACGATCTCCTGGTCGAGATTCGGCGCGACGAGATCGAACCGGCAGCATCGTCCTGACCGGCGACGATTGGTAGAGAGTTGGCGCAGCCGCTCGTTGTCGTCCGCCTGGGCGGGGTAGGTGTCTCTATCGTCGCCTGGCTGTTGGTGAGCGGATCAACGGATCGGCGTTCAACCAGGCCTCTGGGCCGGACTCCGTGAGCGGGGTCATGCGGCCTGAATCGATGGTAAGGGATCGTGCGGGATCGAGAAAACGGCGCGGCCCCGGATCGCCGGCAGCCCTCACCCATGCCGTCGCGGTCGATGGCGCCCTCGTCGCGATCCTGCCAGTCGTCAATCGGGCGATGCTCGTCGCGCCTGACCGATCGTCAGAGAAAGCCCCGGGACCGATACAGCGTCGAGCGGTATGATGTCGAATGGCTGATGAGTCGCCGAATGCGCTCGCCGCTGACCGGCATCTGGGCTCCTTCGACCCGCTTGCCATGACAACGCCGCCAGCAGACCTGAGGTACGCACCCATGAGCGATGCTCTCGCGCCAGCCATCGAGCGGCTCTGGGCGGCGATCGAGATGCGCCGCGATGAGCTGATCGATGTGGTCGCTGAGCTCGTGCGCCGGCCCAGCCTGCTGGGCGAGGAAGGACCGGCCCAGGCGTTCGTCGCCGATTACCTGCGGGCGACCGGGATGGAGACCGAGGTCTGGGAGCTTGAGGCGTCGACCCGCTCCCTGCCGAATGCCGGGGATAGCGGCATCCCCTTCGCGGGCCGGCCGAACGTCGCTGGCACGTTCCGCGGCGCGGGCGGCGGACGATCGCTGATCTTGAACGGGCATATCGATGTCGTCAGTCCTGAGCCGCTGGCGGCGTGGACCCACGATCCGTGGGGCGCCGAGATCGCCGGCGACCGGATGTATGGCCGCGGCGCGATGGATATGAAGATCGGCATCGCCACGAACCTTTTTCTGCCACGACTGCTGCGCGACCTCGGGATCGGGCTGGCGGGCGACCTGACGGTCCACAGCGTGATCGAGGAGGAGTGCAGCGGCATCGGGGCGCTCGACGCCGCCCGCCGGAGCCGCGCCGACGCGGCGCTCGTCACCGAGTCGGAGCAGATGCGCTTCACCCGCGCCTGCCTCGGGGTGCTCTGGTTCCGGGTGCGGATCGCGGGAAGGGCCTGGCACGCGATGGAGGCGTCGCAGGGCGTCAATGCGATCTCCAAAGCAGTCCCGGTGATCCGGGCGCTGGAGGACCTTGACCGCCGCTTGAATGAGACGACGCACCCCGACTGGGTGGCGGTCGATCACCCGATCAACCTCAATATCGGCGTGATCGAGGGTGGCGACTGGCCGAGCACCGTCCCTGGCTCCTGCGAGCTGCACTGCCGGGTCAGCTTTTTCCCCGGCCAAACCGTCACCGAGATGCACCACCTGATTGAGGACGCGGTGCGGACGGCCGCCGATACCGACGAGTGGCTGCGCGCGCACCCGCCAACCGTCAGCTACGATGGGTTCCAGAGTGCAGGCTCGACAATCCCCGCGGAAGCACCGATCATCCAGACAATGGCGAGATGGCACCGGCACGTGCACGGCGCGGAGATGCCGGTCCGCGTCGCGACCTCGATCACCGACGACCGCTACTACAACTTTGCCGGGATTCCGGCCGGTTGCTACGGCGCCTCGGGCGGCAACCCCCACGGCGCCGATGAGTGGCTCGATCTGACCTCGGTGGTCCCCACGGCAAAGGTGATCGGTGCCTTCGCCCTCGACTGGTGCGGAATCGCAACCTGACGGCGGGAGTGGAAGGAGGCTGAGCGCACAACGGCCGGTACCGTGCGATCACAGGGAGGAGAGACCCCTATGCAGGACACCAGTGCAGCGGCTCCAGGTATCCAGGACGCGTTGCCGGCCCGGCTGAGCCGGCGCCAGATCCTCTCGCTTGGGCTCCGGCTCGGGGTGTCGAGCCCAGTCATCGCCGCCTGGATGGCGTCCGCCCCCGACGTGGCGGCCGGGACCCAGGCGGCCACACCGACGACGGCCGAGAGCAGTGGCACCTTTACGGTGCTCGCGACCGGCCCGGTCACCAATCTCGATCCCCACAGCGCCTACGACAACCAGGCATCGATGCTCTTCCTTGGCGCCTACGAGATGCTCCTCCGGCTGAAGGGTGACAGCACGAGTGAGTTCGAGCCGATGCTGGCGGAGTCGTGGGAGAGCAGCTCCGACCAGCAGGTCCACATCTTCACGATCGCCCCGACCGCCCGCTTTCATGACGGCGCCGTCTGCGACGCCCAGGCGGTCAAGGATTCCTTCACGCGCTTCCTCCAGCTCGGTCAGGGGCCGGTTAATGTGATCGCCCGCTTTGTGACCGACCCGACGCAGATGGAGGTGGTTGATGCCACGACCATTCGCTTCAATCTCGGGTCGCCACAGCCCCTGTTCCTGTCGGCGATGGCCTCCGAGTACGGTCCACTGGTCGTCAACGCCGGGCTGATCGAGGAGCACAAGACCGCCGACGACCCCTTCGCCCACGAGTGGTTCGGCCAGAACATGGTCGGCACCGGTCCCTACCAGTTGACCGAGAACGAGCCGAACGACCATGTCACCCTTGAGAAGTTCGCCGAGTATCACGGCGGCTGGGCCGGGAACCATTTCGAGCGGGTCGTGATGCGCGTCGTCGAGGCGGGCGAAACGCGCCGCCAGTTGCTGGAGAGCGGCGACGCGGACGCCGCCGCCTTCAGTCTGACGCCGGAGGATGTCGCCGCTATCGAGCAAAAGGGCGATCTTCAGGTGCTGGTCTACGACTCGACCGCCGTCGGCTGGGCGCATATGAACGCGCCGCGGCTGAAGACGAAGGAGGCGCGCCAGGGGTTCTCCTTTGCCTTCCCCTACGATGCGGTCATCGAGGGCGTCTACAAGGGGTTGCTCAAACGCTCTGGACCACTGCCCGACACGGTGCGCGGCCATGATCCGGCGGTCTTCACCTACCCCACCGACCTCACCAAAGCGAAAGCCTTGATCCTGCAGGCCGGGTTCAAGGAGGGCGATCTCTTTGATTATGTCTATCCGAGTGGCGAACAGGCGGAGGCGGCGGTGGCCCAGCTCTTCCAGGCGAACGTCCAGGAGATGGGCTTTCAGCTCGACATTGGCGAGGTTGATCGGGCGACGCACGGCGACTATCTCTACGGCGCGGCCCCGGCCGAGGAGCGTCCGGTGTTCGTCGCTGCCCAGCGATGGTGGCCCGACTACAACGACCCATGGAACATGCTGGCGCCGAACTTCACCAGGGGGATGATCGGCAAGGGCGGGAACGCCAGCTTCTGGGTCAACGACCGCTTCGAGCAGATCATGACCGAGGCCGAGCATTATACGGACGAAGCACAGTTGACCAAGCTGATGACCGAAGCTCAGAACATCCTGACCGAGCAAGACCCACCGGCGATCTATTACGGGCAGGTCAAGTGGTACACGATTCTCGGGAAGGAGATTCAGGGATTCACCCCGAACCCGCTCTATCTCAGCTCCTACCCGTTCTATCAGATGTCGCGTGCGGGGTAAGCCGATAGCTGATGGCGCGCCAGACGCGGCGATGCGGCGGCTGACGGCCAGTGGTCGCTGCATCGGCGTCATCGTCCGGCTCCAGGTCCAGGAGTCGAGTCTCAAAGTCGGGCAGGCGCCCACCCGACGCTATGACCCGGCGCCGCTGCGACAGGTGCCGGCACTGACCTTGACGTCGGAGGGTGTGGTGGCGTCGATCGAGGCGACGGGTAGGGCGGTTGTTGATGTGCATCACCTCGACCATCCCGCGTCGAAACAGCGTCGTGGGGTGAATGCCCTCTCGATCGGTTTCACCTCCCACTACGCCGCAATGCGGGACCGATTCGGCGCGCATCTTGAGGATGGCATCGCCGGAGAGAATATCCTCGTCGAGACGGAGCGCATGCTCAGCGAGGAGGATCTCGCCGGAGGTGTCGCCATCCAGACCCGGGGGGGCACGACGGTCGCGCTCCAGCGGATCGTCGTCGCTGCCCCGTGCGTGGAGTTCAGCCGCTTTGCGCTGCGCTTCCGCGACGACCACCCCCCGGATGCGACCGTCACCGGCGCGCTCCAGTTCCTCCACCAGGGGATGCGCGGCTACTATGCCGGCTACGATGGGAACCCGGTGCTGATCACCGTTGGGGATCGCCTCCTCATCACCTGACGCGATACCAACGTCGTCGAAGTGCGCCGTGTCACCCGGGGCATGGCGCGCGAGCCGCTCGGTGGTTCAGAGGGGAAGCATGAAGGTTGAACTGCGCCATATTCCGCTACCCGAGCTCGATATCCCGGTGGCGCCGCCGGTGATCCCGCCCGCGGAGTACGAGACGCGGGCGGACGCGCTGGTTGCCGCCGCCGGTGTCGATTGGGTCGCCGTCTACGGCGATCGGGAGCACAGCGCCAACCTGCTTTTTCTCTGCGGCTTCGATCCCCGGTTCGAGGAGGCGTTGCTGCTGCTTGGGCCCGACCGGCGCCGCGTGCTCATCGTCGGCAACGAGGGCGTGATCCACGCCGTCGTCGCGGGGCTGCCGGTCGAGGTCGTCCTCTGTCAATCGTTCAGCCTGCTCGCCCAACCGCGCGACACGGCGCCCCGGCTGCAGGACGTGCTGGCTGAGGTCGGGCTTCGCTCCGGACAACGCGTGGGCGTCGCTGGCTGGAAATATCTGGATGCGTCGGAGACCGGCGAGCCAGGGGCGCCCGCGTTCGTGCCGGCCTTCATCGTCAATGATCTGCGCCGGGTGACTGGCGCCGATCCGGTCGATGTGACGGTCGAGCTGATGCATCCGGAACGGGGTCTGCGGATCCACAACTCCGCCGCCCAGATCGCCCTCTTTGAGTGGGCGGCGACGCGCGTCGGTGCCGCCGTGCTGCGAGTCGTTCGTGGCAGCGAGCCGGGGATGACGGAGCGCGAGTCGATCGCGCTGATGGGCTACGCGGGTGAGCCGCTGTCGATGCACCCGATCGTCGCCTCCGGCGGCCCCGGTGAGGCGATCAACGGGCTGCGCTCGGCGGGCGACCGCCACCTTGACCGGGGTGACGGCGTAACGGTCGGGATCGGCTACTGGGGATCGCTCTGCTGTCGCGCCGGTCTGCTCACCGGCACCCCGGACGACACGTTCCTTGACCGCATCGTTCGTCCCTACTTCGCTGCCGTCGCGACCTGGTACCAGACGATGGGCGTCGGCGTTTCCGGGGGAGCTGTCCACGCCGCCGTTCACGACGCTCTGGCGGCGGCGGGGGCGGAGTTCACCCCGATGCTCAACCCGGGACACCAGATCTCCTACGATGAGTGGGTTCACTCGCCGATCCGCGCTGGCGGCGAGGAGCGCATCACCTCGGGGATGGTCTTTCAATGCGACATCATCCCGACACCCTTGCCCGCCGGGACCGTCCTCAACTGTGAGGACACGATCGCCCTTGCCGATGGGGCGCTGCGCGAGGAACTGGCCCGCGACTACCCCGATCTGTGGCGCCGCGTCGAGGCTCGGCGCGCCTTCATGGAAACCGCCCTGGGTCTCCATCTGACGGCCGACGTGCTCCCGCTCTCCTACGCCAACGCCTATTTCCCCCCGTTCTGGCTGGACGACACGCTGGTCTGTACCGTCGCTGATTGAACTGGAAGCACCGCCTCATCTGGTCCCGCCGCGGCGCCAATCCGCGACGGGGGCCGTGCTCCGCTGACCGCGCCTGGGGAAGACGCCGGTCCTGTCACGCGGACGGTGAACTGGCCAGAACGGAGAGATCATGCGGCGAACTCAGGCCGGGGGTATGCCTGCGTCCGTCTCCATCGAAAGGGAGGTAGTGACGCCGACGCAGTCGCGGATCGTGCGGTAGACGGGGCAATGATCGGCGTGGAAGCTGTGGACCCGCTCGGCGGTGGATCGCTGCTCGGGCCGGAGCCGCAGGTGATAGGTCACATGGATGCGGCGGATCACCAGGACAGTGCCGTCCTTCTCGATCTCACCGATCGCGTCCGCGCTGAGGAACCCGTCGCCGGCTGGTATCTGACGCGCTTCCAGCGCGCCCCCGAAGGTTCCCGCCAGTCAGCCAGCGGCCGCGGCGACGATGTAGTCGAGGGTCGTCGCATGCGGCTCGTGGACGTTGGGGTCGACCCCATAGTGCTCCGCGACCTCGGAGTGCGTTCCGAACAGGACCGGCTCCGGCTCGACCGGTAGGAAGGCGCGACGCACGGGCCCGCGCACCCGCTCGATCCGGACCACCGACCGATAGACCACGGCATCAGTCATCGTGCACTCCTCTCATTCGCGCTCAGCGGGGCAGCGCGGGCTTATCCATGTCCCTCGGGAACTGGCCAGTAAAAAAACCCCCGGCTCATCACCTGCGTTGCCGCAGGGAGAGGATCCGGGGGAATATGCCTCGAGTCTAGCACGGGATTTGCACGGAGTGCAAACCTTGCACGGAAGGCATTTTCTGCATATGGGGAGATATTGTGGTCGACCAATTCGCGGCCGAGGTTCGACAGGCGGTCTCGGAGCCTCGGCTAGAGCGATACCGAAAAGAGGGCAGCGACCTGGACATGGTGGTCAATTACTTCTGGAATATGGCGCTTGCCGACGCCCTGCTCTGCCCCCTCGGCACGGTCGAGATCATGCTCCGCAATGCCGTCCACAATACACTGAGCGCGTTCTTCGGGCGTGCCGATTGGTATGACGGACGTGGTCTCCTAGAGGAGAAGCAGGAGACGCAAGTCGCGGAGGCGAAGGGGCACATTGCATCACGCAATAAGCCGGTGACGCCGGAGCGTGTCGTCTCCAATCTGACCTTCGGGTTCTGGGTGACGCTTCTCTCCGGCAACTACAACGATCGCCTTTGGCGGCCGAATATGTCGTCCAATCTGCGCGCCGCCTTCCCCCATACCCCGAAGAACAAGCGGCAGCGGGGCGACATCCAGGCCAAATACTACCGTGCGCTCAGCTTGCGTAACCTTGCCTTTCACCACGAGCCGATCCTGGACCTGCAAACCCTGCTCGACGATCATCGCCGTGCCTACGACGGGATCGCATGGATCGATCCGAGCATGGTCGCTAAGACCCGGCTATTCGACCGCTTCCCGGACACCTTCCAGCATGGACGGTCAGCGGTCGAGGCGAAGGTGATGACGCACCTGGGTTTTGACTGAGCCTGGAGGGGTCGTCATCCCCGTAGGCCCTGGCAACCCAATCCGCCCGAGGTTTCCATGGGTCCCGTGGGTCAGCGGCTGTGGAGAAATTTGGTGTTGCGGAGGCGCCGATCGCTGACGCAGAACTCGTCGAGGTGTCGGCCATTCATGTCGATGAAGCCTATTGAGTAGCCGACGCTGTCACCCAGGCGGCTGAGGAGCTGGCCATCGACGTTCGGCTTATGGCGGGCCAGAATGCGCGTCGCCATCGCTGAGCGGTCATCCCGGTCATGCAAACGTAAGGATTTCCGCCCAGAGTGGGCGTTGACCGGCGAGCGCGGTCGCCGGTGTCGACGTGCTGATCAGCGGCGTGCGGTTCGCCCCGCGGCCGCGACACCACCGCGCCATCGCTCTCCAGGGGCCGTCGACCATCGATGGTCTGGTCACCGTCATCCTCTGTTGACCCCGGTGCGGTTCAATAGGCCCCGCACCGGCATTTGATCGCCCGGCAGCGCTCGACGAGGAGTCATCAATGACACCGTCCGCATCAACTACTCCCGCACCCTCGCTTAGCGAAACTGGCGGGCGCCGCGGAGCGCGGGCGATCGGCGACTATGGGCTGCTCAGCGACTGCAATTCGGCTGCCCTGGTCGACCGCGCCGGCTCCATCGACTGGCTCTGCCTCCCCCGCTTCGACAGTCCCGCGCTCTTTGCCGGGTTGCTCGACCCTGACGCCGGGCACTGGTCGATTCAACCCGTCGATCCTTTCACCGTCGCCCGTCGCTACCTCCCCGGCACGCTCGTGATCGAGACGACCTTCACGACGGCGACCGGTGTCGTCCGCCTGCTCGACGCGATGGCGTTTGCCGACGGGCTGCGCGTTCACGATCTGGGGATTGACAGTCCCCACGAGCTGCTCCGGCTCGTCGAAGGGATCTCGGGCACCGTCGATCTCACCATGGAGCTCGCCCCTCGACCCGAGTACGGGCTGGTCCGGCCCCTCTTCCGGCAAACGAAGGGCGGGGGCCGGACGTTCGGCGGGCCGAACCAGATCGTCGTCGCGGCCGGGGTGCCGGTCTCGGTCGACGACGCGACAATGCGAGCGGTCTTTCAGATCGCTCCGGGCGAACGTGTCGGATTCGCGCTGCGCTGGGCGTCCGCCGAGAGCCGCTCCCCCGAGGTCTCCCCGCCCGGACAGGTCGCGGCGCGGATCGGCGACACCATCGCCGGCTGGCGCTCCTGGGAGGAGGCTCACGATGTCTACGATGGGGCGAGCCGCGAGCAGGTCCGCCTGAGCGCGCGCGTGCTGAAGGGGTTGGCCTACCGCCCGACCGGCGCCATCGTGGCGGCGCCGACGACCTCGTTGCCCGAGGCCGTTGGAGGTGGGCGAAACTGGGACTACCGGTATGCCTGGGTGCGGGATGCCAGCCTGACGCTGGAAGCGCTCTTCATCGGCGCCTGCTCTGACGAGGCGGAGCATTTCGTCTCATTTATGACGAGTGCCGCTGGCGGGCACCTGCGCGTCGAGGACCCCTTGCAGATCATGTACGGGATCGGCGGCGAGCACGATCTGACCGAGCGCGAGCTGTCGCACCTGCGCGGCTGGCGAGGTTCAACGCCGGTTCGGATTGGCAACGGCGCCTGGGAGCAGGCACAGCTCGATGTCTACGGGGAACTGCTCAGCGCGCTCCAGCTTTACCGGGAGAAGCTCGGTTCGCTCCATCCGGAGATCCAGCGGTTCGCCGCCTATCTTGCCGATGCCGCCGCGCGCCGCTGGTCGGAGACCGACGCCGGGATGTGGGAGATGCGGGGTGAACCGCAGCATCATCTCTCCTCAAAGGTCCTCTGCTGGACCGCGCTCGACCGCGCCGTCCAGCTCGCGCCGTGGCTCGGCGACCACGCCCGCGCCGAGGAATGGGCCCGGGAGCGAGACCGCATCCGGGAGGCGATTCTCGCGCGGGGATGGAGCGAGCGGGCTGGAGCCTACGCCCAGACCTTCGACAGCGACGATCTCGACGCGGCCGCGCTGCTGATGCCCCTGGTCGGCTTTCTGCCGGCAACCGACCCCCGGATGCGCGCCACGATCGAGGCGATCGCCCGTGATCTGACGGTCGATGGTCTCGTCCTGCGCTACCGCAGCGAGGAGGGGGCGAATGCCGACGGACTGGAGGGCGAGGAGGGCACGTTCGTCATCTGCTCGTTCTGGCTCGTCTCCTGTCTCGCCCAGGCGGGCGAGCTGGAACGGGCGAAGGCGCTCTTCGCGAAGCTGACCGGATACGCCAACGACCTCGGGCTGCTGGCGGAGGAGATCGACACCGCGACCGGTGAGCAGCTCGGCAATTTCCCGCAGGCATTCAGCCACGTCGGGCTGATCACCGCCGCATGGGAGATCGACCAGGCCGAGCGAGCGCGATCTACCATCGGGAGCTGAGGGAGACCCGTCAGTCGATCCGGGTGCGGTGCATCGACGCATGCGGGCCCGCCGTTGAAACGAACCGGCGAAGCAACTGGTACGCTCAAGCGACGACGCTGACGACGACACGACCTCGCCGCGTCATGAGGCCCGGCGAGGCCGTGTCGTCGTCAGCGTGACGCAGGGAGTGGGACGACGATATCTGATCCATCAGATGTGCGCGCTCGTGGCGTCGCGATGACACGCTGCCACAGTACCGCGCCGGATAGCCTCCACACCGCCTCCCTTTCCATTCGTTGATTGAGTGACAACCTGTCCACCCGCCGCGGACGCGATCGAAACGGGATGACGGACGCGCTGCAATGGCGGGGCGCCATGGCGCGGGCATCGCGTACGCCGCGAGCATTGACCGCTGCCTGCCATCACGCAACGTTCTCCCCCACTCCGGGGCCACGTTGCCACCGCTCGTCATGCTGAATCTCCTCGACAAATCGCTTATCGAGACATCCTCGCCACCCCTTCGCCATGTCTGGCCCGGCGAGGCAGTCTTCTCCGGCACAGATCCGGCTCCCGTCCATGCGGTATCTCCACGCGCGCTCGACCTCGCCGCGACGCCACGCAACGCATGTCGTGCGCGCGTCGTGGAGAACGACGGAGGGGGTAACGCGGATCGTGCAGCAGACATCGGAGCGAGATGCCTCGACAGGATCGGAATGACATGGAGGGGACGGGATCAAGGAAGAAGGGACGCCGTGTGGTGGCAGCGATACGAGGAGTGGCTGACGCCAGGTGTCTCAACGTTCTCCCACGCTCAAACACCGAAAAGGTTCGTCCTCGGCATCTGAAGAGGCTTGACACGGCGGCACATCCTCCAGTATACCGTCATCACCCCGCGTACGTACGCTAAAAAGTGAGGATGTCATGGGTCTTGGTGCGGGTTCATGGATGGTGCGTCGACGAGCGATCGGGACGAGGCGTGGGACGCTCCAGCGGGTGATCGGGTCGGTGATCGCCTGCGCGTTCCTGCTCCACGCGCCGGGCGTGGTGCGAGCCGCCGACTCTCCGACGACAATCACGATCGGGGAAAGCAACACCGACGCTCAGGTGCAGGAGGTCCTCGGCTACTTCGGGGCCGAGACATCGGCGCCAGCATTGACGGTCACGCTGGCCGATACCCAGCGGGAGATGGACGGCATCTTCGACACCTCGGGCATCACCTCGGCCTACTCCTCGACGGCGCTGACCTGTCGCGCCGCGGGATCCGGGCTCGACGTGTCGACCCACAACATCACGGTCGTCACGCCCGGTCTCTACGCGATGGCGCTGGCGACTGCCGGTGTCGACGACGCCGCGCTGGTGGTCGCGGCGCCGGACGATGCTCCAGCCGAGGGGATGACGGCGCTCGCGGGCGTCTTCGCCACCTGGAAGACCGGCCCCTGCGCCAGCGGGGCGCTCAACCCGGAGCGGCAGCGGCTGGCCCTCGAAGAGCTGGCGCTGACCGCGGAGGTGGGACAGGCACTGGCCGAGACTACGGACAGTGGCGTTCAGACGGCGGCTGACGTGGTGCTCGCCACCCAGCGGCGGATCGTCGTGGGACGTCTCGCCAACCCGACCGCCGTCGACGCGGCCCTTGGCGCCGAGGAAACCGCGGCTGGCATCAGCGTCCCCGCCGCGGAGCGGGCACGCCTCGTCGATCTGCTGACGCGCCTCGGTGGTGGCGGGCTCGACTGGGGGACCTTCGCCGGTGGTTGGGATATTGGCCGCGATGATGCGAACACCGCCGTCACGATGACGGGCCGCGCGGTCGGTGGCGCCAGTGCCGCGCCAACCGTCGCCGCCGCCACGTCCACCCCGGCTCCAGCCGCCACCGCCACGCCCACCGCGACCACGACCCCGATCCCGCCGACCCCGGCGCCAACGGCCGCTCCCTACACCGTGCAGGGGAAGGTGTCCGACATCAGCGATGGCGGAGGCGGTGGTGGTCAGGTCGGCATCGCGGGCGAGGGCGCCGATCCGGCCCGCGGCTTTGCGCTGGAGAACGACGTGACGGTCACCAGAGCCGGGCAGCCGGCCACGGTCGACCAGGTGCGGGCCAGCGACTCGGTCACGCTCACGGTCAGTGGAACGACGAACCGCGTCACCGCCCTCGCCGCCGAGCCAGCGCCGGCACCGCAACGAAGCGCCCTCTCCCGCTTCTGGCCATTCCTGGCGGCTGGCGCTCTCGGGTTGCTGGCGCTGTTCGCCCTGCTCCTCCTCCTGGCGCGGCGTCGTGGCCAGACGCTGGCCCTGCTGGTGCCGCAGCGACGCCCCGCTCTCTTCACCTCGATGCGGCGGGCGCCAGTGATGACCGGCAGCCGGGTCCGCTGGTGGTCACGCGCCGGCGACCGCCCGTCGTAGGGCGATCGACCGGAGATTCCATAGACGGAGCCAACGGCCCTGAGCCTCAACTCAGGGCCGTCCCCCTATGCGAGAGCAGCGATGCAAACAAAGATCGTGCGTGCTCGTCACACCGCCATTTGGAGACGGTACAGTATGGGGAAGAACATGGGGGTATCGCTGGATAGACAGTTCGCGCTGAGGAATCCTTTCCGCGTTTGAGTGATCGCGGTATGGCGACAATGCACGGGAGGAGGCCGTTGTGATTCTTCAGAAGCTGCGTCGATCCGGGAACGGCTACGTCGTCACGATCCCAAAGGCGGAAGTTGAGCGCCGTGGCTGAAAGGAAGGCCAGTTGCTCGGCATCCAGCTCACGGAAATGGAAACCCGGCCGGTGCTGCGACCAGATCTGCGCCAGGCCCTTGAGGATCGCTGGGCACGCAATGAGCCAGCCCTACGCTCCCTCGCCGACCGGTAAGCATGATCCACCACCTCGGCTTAGCCGATGTTATGGCGTTGCACAATGACGTGATGACTCGACCTGCATGTCCGCCCTCGCTTCGTCATGGCGAGGGCGGACTAGAGTCAGCCGTCATGCGGCCACGCATGGCTGCGTCCTACGAAGAAGCCGATCTCGTGCGTCAAGCAGCATTACTTGCGGTTGGCATCGCTCAGGCGCAGGCATTCCTCGATGGAAACAAGCGCACGGCCTATCAGGCCACTGATGTCTTTCTCTGGATCAACGGGCTCAAGCTCGTCGGTGATCCTCTGGCGCTGGCCCAACAACTTGAAGAGGTCGCCGAGCGATCCTATGATCCTCATCGCGCGACCAATGATGTTGAATCGCGGCTCCGAACTAACGTCCTCCCCCGGTCATAACTCCCCCAAGACGTCTCGTTCTCCGTCATGCTCCACGCTACCCGGCACCAATGTCGCCCTCAACGCAATTTCTCTCAACGATTGCCGCGAGCCTGCAACGCGAGGCGATGTCACGGGCGTCGTCTGGGTGCGGAGTTCCTCGGCGACTCGGCTACGCGAGACCACGGCTCGATGCTCCGCCTCGTTCCGCGCGGCAGATGCGTACCGGGGGTGATAGGCTGCGGAGCATCATGGCTCCGTCACCGATCGGTCATTAGCAGTCCTATGGGACGACGGTCGGCATTGTCCCGACCGGGTCGACTTCGCCGCGACGGTACCTCACCCGCGGACGCGATGACCGCGGGTGTCTGGCGGTTGGGGATCAGCGAGAGGGAGACGACCGATGGCGGTGGGCCGGGGGATGATCACCGTCGATCAGCTGCGCGAGTTGGTCGCGAGTGACGAGATCGACACCGTCATCAGCGCCGTCTGCGACATGCAGGGGCGATTGGTCGGCAAACGGGTGACCGGGAGCTTCTTCGTCGAGCAGATCGTCGAGCACGGGACCCACCTCTGCACCTATCTCCTCGGCACCGACATGGAGATGACCACCCGGGACGGCTACGAGCTGATGAACTGGCAGACCGGCTACGGCGACTACCTGGCCCGGCCGGACTGGTCGACCCTCCGCAGGATTCCCTGGCTGGAGAAGACCGCGCTGGTGCTGGCCGACGTGGTCGATGAGTCCCGCGGCGAGTTGGTGTCGGTCGCGCCCAGGTCGATCCTGCGGACCCAGATCGAGCGGGCGGCCGCGATGGGGTTTCGCCCCAAGCTCGCCTCAGAGCTGGAGTATTACCTGATCAAGGAGTCGTACGAGGCGGCCCATGCCAGGGGATACGCCGATCTGCAGCCGTTTGGCTGGTACAACGAGGACTACCACCTGCTGCAAGCGACCAAGGCGGAGCCCCTCTATCGCCGCTTTCGCAACCAGATGACGGAGGCGGGCATCCCGATCGAGTTCTCGAAAGGGGAAGCCGCGCCCGGCCAGCACGAGGTCAACATCCACTTCGGCGACGCCCTGGAATCGGCCGACCGCCACGCCCTCTTCAAGCATGGAGCGAAGGAGATCGCCTGGCAGCATGATCTCTCGATCACCTTTATGGCGAAGCCGCACCACGACTGGACCGGGTCGAGCGGTCACGTCCATGTCAGTCTCTGGGACCTCGCCGGCGAGCACAACCTTTTCCCCGAGCCCGATCAACCGGGCGCCCTCTCAGAGACGATGCGCCATTTTCTCGGCGGGCTGATCGTCGGCGCCCGCGAGCTCTCACTCTTTCTCGCCAGCACGGTCAACGCCTACAAGCGCTACGCGAGTGCCAGCTGGGCGCCGGTCAACATCGTCTGGGCGCGCGATAACCGGACCTGCGGTTTCCGGATCGTTGGCAGTGGCTCTGCCCTGCGGATCGAGAACCGCTTCCCCGGCGGCGATGCGAACCCGTATCTCGCCTACGCGGCGATCCTGGCCGCCGGGCTGCACGGCATCGAGCGCCAGATCGAGCCACCGGCCGAGTTCACCGGCAACGGCTATCTGGCAACCGGGGTCGAGCGGGTACCGCGCGCCCTCTATGAGGCGATCGACGCCTTCGCCGCGAGCGACGTCGCCCGCGTCGCCTTCGGCGAGCAGGTGGTCGCCCACTACCTGCAGATGGCCCGTGTCGAGCAGCAGAGCTACGATGCGGCCGTCACTGACTGGGAACGAACCCGCTACTACGAGCGCGGGTAAGACGCCAGCATTCCACCGCCCGCCAGGCAGCAGCACCGGGTCATCCCGCCGGGTTCCCATCGCCGGCGCGGACATTCGTCCACCACACGGACGGGCGACAGCGCCAGACCTTCTGGTGGACTGTCCGGAGGTTGACAGCCGGGTGTACCGTACCGGTCGCGACACCAGAGCAAGACACCCGTCGTCGTCCGTCAGCTGTTCGTCCGGGGGAGGTTGATCATGCGCGCCGCCGTCCTCGCTGATGTCCCGTCGTCGCTGGAGATCACCGAGATCGAGGTCGACCGGCCCGGTCCGCGGGAAGTGCTCGTGCGGACGATGGCCGCCGGGCTCTGCCACAGCGACCTCCACTTCATGGAAGGCAAGTACCCCTGCGACACCCCGACCGTACCGGGTCATGAGACGGCCGGGATCGTCGAAGCGATCGGCGAAGGGGTCACCCACGTTCAACCGGGCGACCATGTCATTGGCTGCCTGTCGATCTTCTGCGGCCAGTGCGAATACTGCCTGTCGGGGCGTCCCGTCCTCTGCAACCGGGAAGGGCTGGAACGACCCGAGGGGCAGCCGCCGCGTCTCAGCGCGCACGGCGTACCGATCCACCAGTTTCTCCGCCTCTCGGCATTCGCCGAGCAGATGCTGGTCCACGAGCATGCCCTGGTCAAGATTCGACCCGACATGCCGTTTGACCGGGCCGCCCTCATCGGCTGCGCCGTCACCACCGGGCTCGGAGCGGTCTTCAACACGGCGAAGGTGAGGCCGGGCAGCAGCGTGGCCGTCCTCGGCTGCGGCGGTGTCGGGCTCAACTGCATTCAGGGCGCGGCGATCGCCGGCGCCGCGCGCATCATCGCGGTCGACATGCTGCCCTGGAAGCTCGACCTGGCGGGCACCTTCGGGGCGACCGACGTGGTCAACGCCGCGACTGACGATCCGGTGGCGCGGGTGCGGGAGCTCACCAGTGGCGGTGTCGAGCATGCCTTCGAGGCGATCGGGCTGAAGATCGCGGCCGAGCAGGCGTTCGGCATGCTTCGCAAGGGGGGCACGGCCACGGTGATCGGGATGATTCCGGTCGGCGAGCGGATCGAGATCCCGGGTTCCGACCTGCTCGACGAGAAGCGGATCCAGGGGTCGAACATGGGCTCCAACCGCTTCCGGATCGACATTCCGCGCTACGTCGATCTCTACCTCAATGGACGGCTCAAGCTCGACGAGCTGGTGTCAGCGCGAATCCGGCTCGACGAGGTCAACGCTGGCTTCGAGGCGATGCGCCGTGGCGAGATCGCGCGCGACGTGATCGTCTTCGACTGAGCGGAACGCGGGCGATTCGTCGTGGTGCCCAGACGCGGGCCCTATCGCGAGACGCAACCTCTCGCGCATGATGGCTGGTCCTCCCGTTCCCTGCGCGCCAAGTGGCCCGGTCTCCCTGGGGACGTTTTGCGCGTGGCACACCCTGGTCTCAACCCGCCGGCCAAAGGACCGGGTAGGGACGCGCGTGGCGGGAGGCGGTCGCCGACGACCAGCGTTTTGAGGTTCTGATTAAGGCACGGCGGCCATCATCTCACGCGGATGCCACCTGCCCTCGATCATGGGTTGGCCCACCCTGGTACCGGTGTCTGGGTGGAGGCTGGAATGATTGTCGAGCCCGACTGGCCGTCTGACTGGCGGGCGTACAATGGGCGGCGCCAGCTGGCGGTGGCGACGTTGCAGGGCGGGATCCTATGGACCGGCACACGCGCATCTTTACCACCTCAGACGGCATCCGAATCGCCTACGCGACCATCGGTCAAGGACCGCCGCTGGTCTCGATCCCACCATGGCTCAGCCACATCGAGATGCTTTGGGACGTTCCCGCCTTCCGGTCGTTCAATGAAGAACTGGCGCGCTCCTTCACCGTCGTCCTCTACGACCGCTACGGCTGCGGTCTCTCCGACCGCGGCCGCACCGACTTTGGACACGACGTCGATGTGCGCGTCCTGGGCGAGCTCGTCGACCATTTGCGCCTGCGGCGATTCGCGCTTCTTGGCGTCTCCACCGGCGCCCTCGTCGCCGTGCCCTTCACGGTCGCCCGGCCGCGGCGGGTGTCTCATCTCCTCCTCTTCGGGATCTGGCAAACATCGTGGACGACCCAGCTCGGCGCCGCCGTCCGCGCGCTGATCCTCGCCAACTGGGGTCTCGGCTCGAAGACGCTGGCGGATTGGTTTCTGCCGGGCGCCGAGCCGGCGGCAGTCGAGTGGTTCGCCCGCATGCAACGTGAGGCCGCAACCGCCGAAACAGCCGTTGAGCTCCTGGTGTCCGCTATGCGAGAAGACCAGACCGACCTCTTTCCGCGGATCGCCGTCCCCGCCCTGGTCATGAACCGGCGCGGCGATCCGGTGGTACCCCTCGAGACGGCACGGGAGTTGGCCGCGCTCATCCCCGGCGCGCGACTGGCGGCCCTTGAGGGCGATATCCACATCCCGGAGTTTGGCGACTCACGAGGCGTCATCCAGGCAATTCGCGAGTTTGTCGGCAGTTCCGCTGGGCCGGGGCCAACCGAAACGCTGGGGCTGAGCGCCCGAGAACTCGAAGTGCTCGGCTTCATCGCGGCTGGTCTCAGCAATCCCGAGATTGCCGGGCGGTTGCACATCAGTATCCACACGGTTGAGCGTCACGCGGTCAACCTCTACGCCAAGATCGGCGTGCGTAGACGATCCGAGGCAGCGGCATATGCCCTCCAGCACCACGTCGCCCCGGCGACCCCGACGAGCACTACGTAAGGTCCGCTATTCCGTCGTCCACTGACCGACCGTCGCTCGCCCCGTTTGCTGGAAGACCTCCATTTTCATCAGGCTGAATACCGGAGTTCAGGGATGCCGCGAGCCCCACTCTCCCCTACGCTCACCTCTATGGACCGACGCGGTTTTTTGACGATTGTCGGTGACCACAGACAGGAGCGCCGAGATGCCGGACACGTATGCGCGCGTACCAATGACCGTCGAGCGCCCACCGGAGGGCCCGGCTGCCGCGGGAGTCGAGCACGACGTGCCGCCTCCCGTCGCGATGATGGGCCTGATTACCGGCTATTGGGTTAGCCAGGCCGTTGGCGTCGTCGCGCAGCTCGGCGTGGCCGACCAGCTTACCGACGGCCCGCGTGAGAGCGACGAACTCGCACGGGCCGTCGGTGCCGACCCGCGGGCCCTGTACCGGGTGCTGCGGCTGCTGGCCAGCATTGGCGTCTTCGCGGAGGCCAGCCCGCGCTCCTTCGCGCTGACCCCGCTCGGCGACACGTTGCGCTCCGACGCGCCCGGCTCGGTCCGCAACTTCGCGATCACGGAGACGGCCCCTGGCCACTGGCTGCCATGGGGGCGACTGCTTGAGAGCGTCCGGTCCGGCCGACCCATGGCCCGCGAGGCCCTCGGGATGGAGTTGTTCGACTGGTACGAGCAGAACCCGGAGGAAGCGGGTTTCTTCACCGCGGCGATGGGCAACCTGTCGGCCCTCGCCGCGAGCGAACTTGTGCGGGTCTACGATGTCTCCGCGGTACGGACGGTGGCGGATGTTGGGGGGGCTCACGGGGTCCTGCTGGCCGCGGTCCTCCGGGCCAACCCGGCCGCACGCGGGATCCTGTTCGATATGCCCCACGTCATCGAGACGGCGGCAGTGATCGAAGCACAGGGGCTTTCACCGCGCGTCGACCTGGCGAGCGGCAACTTCTTCGAGGCGGTGCCGGAGGGAGCGGACCTGCACCTGCTCAAACAGATCATCCACGACTGGGACGACGAGCAGGCGACACGTCTCTTGACCAGTTGTCATCGTGCCCTCGCCCCGGAAGGCAAGCTGCTGCTGGTTGAGATGGTCATCCCGCCGGACAACCGGCCCAGCCCGGCACAGGCGATGGACCTGAACATGCTGGTCCTGCTCGGGGGCCGCGAACGCACCGAGGAAGAGTATCAGCGTCTCCTCCAAGCGGCGGGCTTCCGGCTCGAGCAGATCATCTCAACGCACTCACCATTCAGCGTCATTGAGGCGACCCGGGTCTAGGACAGGCGGGGCGGCCCTCTCATGACCCGTTGGTCTGCCTCGGGATGTGGCACCCCAAAAACGAGCAGGTCCACTCATTCGCGCTGTGAGGCCGCCGGGGCGGTGCGCTGTCGGGTCGATGGCGGTGCCGTTCTGGCTCCGCCGGCGGTCGCTTCAGCATGAGCCGCCGGGTCGCGCGCCTCCGGGATGCTAGTGACAGGTTCCACTGCCGGCGTCGGTGAAGGACCCGCCAGCGACCGGGACGAACGCCCAGTCGTAGCCTCCGTCGCGCAGCGTCAGCTTCAGCACGCCGTAGGTGTCGGCGTTGCGAACCTCGCTGGCGAGGAGGACCGCCCCAAAGCTGTAGTGGCTGCGGCCGCCGGTGCCGACGACGAACTCGCGGATGCCCAGAGCATCGTCGCGGTTGCCGGTCGCGTCCAGCGGGGCGAAGCGCTCGTAGTCGTGGTCGTGTCCGGTCAGCACGACCTCGGCCCCCGCCTCGACAAGCGCCTGCCAGACCCCCTGAGAGCGAGGGTCGCTGCCGTGGGTCGCGCCGGAGCTGAAGCGGGCGTGGTGCCAGTAGGCAAGGGTGCAGCCGCGCGGGTGAGCGGCGAGGTCCGCGCGCAGCCATTGCTCCTGGGCCGAGCCGGCGGCCATGCCAAGGTTGGAGTTGAGGGCGACGACGTGCCAACTCCCGAGATCGTAGCTGTAGTAGCCGGTCGCCGGGTCGCCAGCCGTCGCTCCGAAGTAGCCGAAGTACCCCGCCGCGCCGCCGATCTGGTAGTCGTGGTTGCCCGGGACCGGTCGCGTCCTCGCCTGGTGCCGGCCCCACGTCGGGGCGTAGTAATTGGCGTAATCGGAAGCCGAGCCGTTCTCGTAGGCATTGTCGCCGAGCGTGAAGACCGTGCCGGGGATGCCGTCGAGCAGAGCGGCCGTCCGATCGTCGCTCGACCCGCTGCTGGCAATATCGCCCGCCCCGACGAAGACCTCCCCCGGTCCGGACACCGGTGCCGACGTAGCAGTTGCGCTGGGCGGAACAGATGTGGCGGTCGCCGCGGGCGCCAGCGTGGCGGTTGCCGCGAGCTCCGGCGTGGCGGTCAGGGGTGGCGCCGGGGCGCCGACGATCAGCAGCGGCGCCTGGGCCGTCTGGTCCCCGGAGGTGGCAACGACCGTGTACTCGCCGGGGGCGACAACTGGCACCGCGAAACGCTCCCGGAACCCGCCGTTGCCCCGCGTCTCGGCAATGGCGAGCGCCGTGCCGCCAGGCATCAGCACGAGATCGACCGTGGTCCGAGCGGGGAAGCCGTCGCCGCGGGCAATCACCATGTCGCCAGGTTGGGCGGCGTCGGTGCTCAGCGCCAGGGCCGGCGGGGCATCCTGGGCCGCGCCAGATCGGGCGACCGGGACGAGGGCGGCGAGCAGGATCAGCAGCGCGACAACCGAGGTAAGCCGGCGAAATGTCGTCTGAAACGAGATCATGGCGTGACCCTCCCGTGGCACCGACCGGCCTCTGAAGACAGCACGGTGGGCGCCGGTTGTGACAACTCCTGGTCGTCATCCACAAAAGCCGGCCCGAGTGGTACCCGCGAGAACGTCGGTCCTCGGGGCGTCGTGAGCTTGTGAGCGCGGCACGATCACGCGGCGTCAGACGACGCGCATCGCGGATCCCCATCCGTTGCCCGCGACCACCGGATCGGGACCACGCCATGTAGATCGTCTGGTATCTGGTGGCGTCAGCCGCGGCCGGAGTCGGGGACCTCACCGCCAGCCCAGCCACCACAGCAAGCACGAGCACCACACCGCACAGCCGTCGACGAACCAACGCGTTCCAACCACTCCTCCTCGTCATTGAGGCGATCCTTTAGCGTGGTCGCGCCGCACTGAGGGCGCGCCAGCGGAGCCACGACGGTTTTCGACGCGGTTGGAGCAGCCTCCACGGTAGCGCACGATCGTGCCGGCATCATCCCTGAAACTAGCCAATTGATGCCGGAACGCCGCCTCGTGCCCGCTCTCCCCGGCCATGCCCTCATTGGCTGGCCTGCCCGCCTCTGCTAACTGGTGGTGATGGATGCTCGACGCAGGAGCTTCACGACACCCCTACGCACGGCAGCGGGCTCAACCTCGCCGAGATTGAGCCCGACGCGCGGCGGCGCCACTCCCACGACCCACGACTGGTCGACCGGACAACCGTACGGCGGGTGGTGATGATGTGGGCACCCGCGCAACGCCGCCCTGGTCCCCAGCGGCTGACGCTTCACCTCGGCCGAGACGCGCATCAAGCACCGATCTCCGCAGGTGGCTGGCGACGCACCCCCGGGCGCTGGGAGCCCCTGTGCGGCCGGAGCATGCGTCCCCCCCACATCGGACAGGCTGTTCGAGTTGACACCCCGGCGTTCCCCTGCTGACCGCCGGATCGGAGGCCAGGAGCTGTCATGGGGACAGAGACAACACCCTTGTCGCTCACCGCCACCACCGAGAAGAAGTGCCTCTGCGGTCCAGCCTCGATGATGGTTCGAGGACCGCGCCATGCTGCCCTGCTGGTTGGGCGTTGGTCGGTCGGTGCCGCGCCCACCGCGAGGACGTGGGCGGGGCACCCGAGCTCGTCAGCGAAATGGTGACCGGTTCATCGAGGGAGCGGGGCTCGGGCGGGCCGAGGACCGCCGGTCTCCCGAGCGCCGACTACGGGAGCGTCTCGACGATGACCTGGGCGACGCCGTCCGGGTCCTCACCCATCATCGCGTGCCCCACATCGAGGTGCGCCGCGAGATCGGGCAAGGACAGCGCCTGCATGGGCGTTCACCTGTGGTGACGGCGGCCGGATCGGTCCCTGCCGAAGGACGTGGTGCGTCGACATGCGACACCCGTCCCCGGTGATGTCAACTGACGGCGCGGCCCGTCCGGACCGCGGGCACGCGGCGGCGATAAACCGCAATGCCTGACGCTGAGGCCCGATCCCGCCGCGCATGGGTTGGTCCACCCTGGCACCCATGGCGGGATCGAGGTCGGTGATCGTCGGTCCCGGCTGGTCGCAGCAGATCGAGGATGGTTCAACCACCGCAGGTCACCAGCGGCTCATTCAGTGACGCCGGAAAAAGCGCTCCCGCCGCCCGAGCGCCGCCGGAGTGGTCGTGCACCGAAGCCGGTCGTGGTGGTGTGGCACAATCCGGGTTCGACAAGCGAGGCATGAGGAGCGTTGAGGGAGAGCGATGATCCTGGAGACACTCGAGCTGGATGCCGCGGACCTGGAGCGCCGCACGGGCTGGCAGATTAAGCCCGAGGGAGCCTGCAAGGGCGACCGGTGCGTCCCCCTGCCGGGTAGGGGCGGGACACGGGTCGACGCCCGGCTGCTCGCTGACCGGTTGGGCATGCCGCTCGTGGCCGACGCGCCAACCGGGCTTTGGTCGCTGGGACCTGAAGCCGGGGGGCGCGCGCTCACGAGCGTCCAGGCTCCCGATCTGGTCCTCCCCGACCTCTACGACCGGGAATTCCACCTGCGCTCGCTGCGGGGCAGCAAGGTGCTGCTCGTCGCCTGGGCCTCCTGGTGAGGCTGCCGACGTGACCTGCCCGTGTGGCAGGAGCTGTTCCGAGAGCTTTCCCCTCGCGGCCTCCAGATCGTGACCGTGGCCCTGGATACCGGGGGCGCGGAGGCCGTCCGGCCATGGATCGAGGTTGCCAAGCCGGAACATCCCTCGTTGATCGACCGGGCGCACGTCGTGGATGAGCTGTTCGGCATCACCAACGTGCCGAGTGGAGTCTGGATCGACGAAGTCGGGACAATCGTCCGTCCGCCTGAGACGGCGTACCCTCGTCGGCCGAATTATCAAGATCAAAAGACCCCGCCCGACGCCTCGGCGGACGAGGCCGCCGAGATCGAGGCGGTAAAGCTGCTGCGGACAGACGCCGATCAGTACGTCATGGCCCTGCGCGACTGGGTCACACACGGCTCCCAAAGCCGCTTCGCGCTCGCCCCCGAGGAGGTCCTGCGCCGGAGCCGGCCGCGTCCGGTGGAAGAAGCAGTGGCGGCGGCGCACTTCGAGCTCGGTCAACACCTGCACCGACTGGGCCGCACCGAGGATGCCGTCCACCATTTCCGGGAGGCCTACCGGCTGCAGCCCGATAACTGGACGTATAAGCGCCAGGCCTGGGCGCTGCTCGCACCCCACCAAAGCCCGCTGGCGGTGTACGGGGGTGACTGGCTGACCGATGTCCAGAAGATCGGCGCCGAGAACTACTATCCCCCGCTCGAGATGTAGCTGGCACTCAATGTGTCCGCCGGCAGCCGTCGTCGTGTGGACACTGTATGGTCGCCGCACCATCGCCCAGACGGGCGTTCAGTCTCGTCCGCGGTGAGCAAGTTCCCAGCTGTGGCCGTGATGCGGGGAGCACCTGCCGGTGCGTCTCGGCGATTGCAGGTGGCGTGACCGCGGCACTGACGCTTGCTTCCGATGCAGGAGCAGAACCTCCGGTGAATGCGTGACCGAGTTTGGCCCGGCGGCGGTCTGACCCGCACCCACCACTGGCTGCTGCGCTCAGATGCGCGTCCTTCCCCTCGGTTCGACCATGTCGTCGGTTGCGAACGTTGGGGGTGGCTCGGACTCCGGTAGAGTGAGAACGATCCACATCCGACGGCGCCGGGTTGACGACCAGGTCAGAAGCCCAGCCGGGTGTCGTCTGGTGCGTATGCTGGCAAGGACGACCACGTAGCCGTGACCGCACCCAACATCAGCGCGGTCACGGCACGCACGGTCACCCGGGTCGGTGCCGATCGCTCCCGACGGCAACGCCTGAGGCAGATGCCACATGCCCCGATCATGGATTGGCAACCGTGGCGCCGATCGCTTGGTCGAGGCCGGAGTGATTGTCGATCCCAACTGGCGGCAGCGCGGAAAGCCGAATAAGCCGGAGGGACAGATCGACCGCAGCGCGTGGAACAGGGCGGAGCGTATCCAGGCAGGCCGCCCAGGAGGCTGGCGTGCTCGCCCCGGTGGAGAGTCTCTTCCGCGAACACGCGCATTGGTGAGACGACCATGCTTCTGAAGACGGCCCTCATTCGACAGCGTGCGTCGAATCCCACGCCGGTTCCTACCCCATGTTGACAAGGTGGACAATTTATGTAGAGTGCGGAAATGCGCCATCTTATCCTTCGCTTTGCAGCAGGTCGCTGTTGATCGACGGCGCCGTATGGCGCACGGAGGAGCCAAACACCATGGACAACGTTCCTGCACGCTTGCCGTCCACGGTTACCCGACGCACGGCACTCGCCGGCCTCGGCGCGCTCGGTCTTACTCTGTCCACCCGTCGTCTCGGCTCGGCCGCACAGGACGCGACCCCCGCTGCCCCAACCGGGGCGGTCGGCGTCACCGCTCAGCTGATGGGGGCGGGTCAGCCAGCGGCGGCGTCCGGGTTGGAGCTGACGCTGCGGCGCATTACGATCGCACCGGGCGGGCACTTGCCCGCCCACAGCCACCCCGGTTCGCTGGTGATCTTCGTCGAGGCCGGCACCTTTGGCTACACGGCGCTAGGCGGAACCGTCGAGCTGACGCGCGCGGCCGTCGCGGGCACCCCCACACCGGCCGAGATGATGCCGATGGGAACCGAGGTGGTCCTCAACCCGGGTGACCGACTCTTCGTCGACGACCCCCAAGACGATGTCCGTAACGCCGGCGAGGACGATGTCGTGCTGCTCGTCGCGGGGCTGACCCGTGTGGGCGAGCCGTTCACGACGTTCAATGAGTGACATGGGCGCAGCGCCAACGTCCTACTAAGTCGCGCGACGAGAACGCGCACGATGGCGGGCCGTAGATGGCCCTCTGTCCGCCGGACCACGACGAGTAGCAACGGCCCTGGGCTCTGGCTCGGGGCCGTTGCTTTGTTCCTCATATCGATACTGGTATGACGAATACTCCCTTGCGCCGGCGTTGACATTAATATTGACCGAGGATGAGCGGTCATGGTGGACACGTCGGCCATGGTCACCGCGGACGTGAAGCCGGACATGGCCGTCCCTGTTGCGGCGTGATCGCGGCTAGAGTCGATCCGCGACGAGTGGATGCGCCCGACGATGGAGCGCAACGAGGAACTCGCCCAATCGTTCGAACGTGTCGCAGGAACCCGACCAGCTCTGTACCGCGGTTGAGTAGCAGGAGGCCGGTCAGGATACCTCCACGGAGCATGAGGCGACGCGACCGTGGGGGTGCCAGCGATGGAAGCGATGAGTGATGCAGCGACAACTGGGTCAGGTTCTCTGCCGCCTGGATCGCCACGATTGGAGCGTTGGTGAGTCGGTGAGCGGTCGCTGGGTGGCGGTCTGCCGGCGCTGCGGCGTCCGCTCGGTCGGGACCAGCCGACGATGACCCACGGCGCTCGCTACCGGCCAGGGTGCCCCCCTAGCGCGCTCGACCAAGCCAGCGAGCCAACGGTCCGGTCGTCGCGATTCACGGTCATGACGGCTGAGCAGAAGGACTTATGGCGCCGCATGATGAACGATCCCTGCGAGGACAGGGCGAGACGGTGAGCAGATCGCCTCACGGATCGGGGCGTGGCGCCCCATGGGATGAGGCCGGTCATGCCACGCGCGCGGTTGCTGGCGCATCGGCCGGTCGTGAACGGGGCGGACCCCAACCGGGAATCCCTGCTCCGCGCGATCGGCGTCCCGTTGGAGGACGGCACACCGCCTGCAGGTGGAGCACTCACCAGCCGGGGCGAAGGAGTCCGTGCAGAAGATTGGAGCAGGCGAGTCGTGCGGGCGCGGGCGCGGATGAAACCGTTGTTGCAGCGCGACAACAGAGCATCCTGGGCCGTGCGGGTCATCTCCTACTCGCGCCGCATACATGTCCCGGCTTCGTGGCTGCGGCGGCTCGTCTCACCCCCGCTCTAGCGCATCGAGCTGTTCTACCGACGTTATCAATCGGGAGATCGCCTCCTCGATCGCCTCCAGCTCGCTGGCCACTCGCGCCAAATCATCGCCACGCCGCAATCGCCGCCGAAGCAGCTGGACCCGCCCGACTACCACCGTGACCGACATCCGTAGATCGTGCGCCACCGTCTCCCTCTCGCTGAGGGGACGACGCCCGAATCGGGCGTCGTCGGAGCGATCGTGGAGCACGCCATCCGCCAATAGCTGGCCGTTTGTCATTCCCGCGTTCATCTGGCTCCCTTCGGCGTATCCACCAGTTGCCTCGGCGTCTCCCAGGCGGTCCAGGTCTCCACAATCTTCCCGAACTTCACGCGGCCAGATGTCTTTTCGCTCGGCTCCGCCACCGCAGGAACCGCCCCGTCCCGGTCGGTGGCATGGGTGGTGAGTGCGCACCAGTGGAGAGTGAGGGACTCACCGTGAATGACGAGGGTCTTCACCGTGACCTCAAGCGAGGGATACGCGGCGCGGAACAGCGCAGCGCTGAATTTGACCGCCTCCGGACCGCGGACGAGGTCGGGGATCAATCCTCCATGGTTGATGTAGTCCGGAGCGAAGAGCCCGTCGGCGTGGTCCAATTCGCCCCGGTTCCAAATGGCGTCGACCGCCCGGCGCACGCGGGTACTTGTGGGCTCGTCCGGCATCATTCACCATCTCCTGACCACGGGACACCCCATCGCTTGGTGCCAGGATGACGGTCTTGAGCGGGCCTGTCATGACGGCCGGTCATTCGGCTGCTTCGCTTGCCAGCGAGAGGTAGTGACCCCGACGAGGAGTTGCGCGATGACGACCACGACCAAGCACGCGGACGAGGCGGCCATCCGCGTCTTGCTGATCACCGACCAGCCGATCCTCGCTGAGGTGATCCGCCTGGCACTCAACCATGGCCTCGCCACGACCCGTGTCGCCGCCACCGCCGATGAGGGAGCGACCGTGCTGGGAGCGTGGCGACCCCACGTCGCCATCCTGGACATGGACATCGTTGATCGTGGGTTTCTGGATGGGCTCAGCGGCGCTGCCCCCGGCGGCGAGCGACTCCCGGTGATCGGGCTGGCCCGCCGAGGGGATTTGAAGACGACGCTGGCCGCCTTCGAGCAGGGCGTGGATGATCTCCTCACCGTCCCCTTTGCGCCGGAAGAGCTATTGGCCCGCGTGCTGGCGGTGCTCCGGCGGACCTACCGCACGGCCTTTCCCTTCACGCCGGTGCTCCGCCTCGGTGAGCAGGAGATGGACATCCTGGACCGCTGTGTTCGGGTCGGCGGGCATACCCTGCACCTCTCCTCGCTGGAGCAGGGTATGCTCTACCTGCTGGCGGCCAACGCCGGACGAGTCGTCACCCGGCACGAGATTCTCGACCACCTGTGGGGGACCGACTTCGTCGCTGAGAGCAACATTGTTGACCGGCATGTGCGCGCGCTGCGGATCAAGCTCCAAAACGACTGGCGGCGACCGCGCTACATCTCCACCGTTCCTGGCCGTGGGTATCGCTTCGTGCCGACGGCCGCCGACTAAATCGGTGGACGTGTGCCTCATGACGGTCGGTCATGACAGACCCGTGGCGGTCTGTCATCGTGGGAGAGTCCTGAGCGGAAGTTCCCCACTTCCGCCGGTGTCCGGAGCGCCCGCCTCGCTCCCACCCTGCCCAGGACCCCGCCCCGCCCCGCGGCGGGTCGGAGTCAGACCGGTCGTTCCCCGCTCCTCCCGCGCGGCCTGTCTGACCCGCCCCCCGCTTCGCCGACGCCTTGTCATAGCGTCTGTCGTCGAGGTGCGGACCGGATCTGGATTGCCCAGAGGAAGGTGCCGATGAAGTGGACCAGTCCGACTGACCGTCACGCTACCCTCCCACCTAACCTGGAAGCCTGCTGTGGTGGCCGGCTGGCCCTGATTGTCCCCTGCAGTGTGACCTGGTTGGTCCAATCCTGGTGGCCATCGCGCCAGGCGTATGGACCCTGGTCGCCACCCACCTGGTTCCCCAGACAGCAGAGCCTCGTGAGCTGGCGTCGCAACGGGCGACTGTGCCGCCTCGACTGACGGCGCGCTGCCGTTGCGACGGTGACGGTACGAGGGCGCGAACTGTTACGGGTGTCGGTGAACTTATCAAATACTGCGGTGGGTGCCGAGCAGGCCTTCCGCCAGGGCAATCAGCGCGCTCAAGGCGACGGTCACTGCGGCTTGGGGCGGCCGAGGTTGCTCCGTCTCCGCGTGAACCGCGGTCAGGCTGGGGTGCGGGAGCAGGTAGATCGGACCGTTCGTGATCAGGTTGGCGGCGTCCGCGGCAGGAAGTCCCGGACCGAAGTACTGGCCCTGTCCCCGATCAGAGCCAATCACCTGCGTATAGGTCAGCGCGATCGTCTCGATGCCCTCGGCCGTCACCGCCATCCCGAGGTCGTGGGCGAGCGTGGTGATCGCCCGCGCGACCGCCAGGCTGCCGCGATCGTGGTCGAACCCGGCAACGAAGGACCGGTCGATCTTGAGCTCGGTGAAGGGCAGCCGCGAGAGATAGTTGAGTGCCGAGTGGCCCGTACCGAAGTCGTCGAGCGCCAGCTGCACCCCAAGCTTCTCCAGGTTCGCCAGCGTATCGACGGCGGCATCGACATCCTCAAGTACCGCATGCTCGGTCACCTCCAGCCGGAGTCGACCAGGGCTCAGCTTCGACTCAGCCAGTGCGGTGCAGACCTGGTCGATCAGGTGCCCTCGATGGAGGTGCCGTGCCGAGATGTTGACGCTGAGCATGACCGAGGCCGTCATGGGTTCGGCCACCGCCCAGGCATGTCCCTGCCGGCACGCTTCCCGGAGCACCCACGCCCCGATCGCATCAGCGAGGCCAGCTTCCTCAGCCAGGGGGAGAAACTCGTCTGGCAGGAGGAGCCCGTGACGAGGATGTGCCCAACGCACGAGGGCTTCCAGGCCCACGACGCGCCCTGACACCAGATCGACGACGGGTTGGTAGTGCAGACGAAGTTCGTGCCGCTGGCGGGCCCGGCGCAGGTCAGCCTCCAGGTCCAGTTGCCGCACCGCGTGGACACGCATCCTCGGCTCGAAGACGACGACGGTTCCCTTCCCCGTGGCTTTGGCCTGATACATCGCTGCATCGGCGTTGCGTAACAGATCGCCCGGATGGATCGGCACGTCGTCGGCGAGGGCGGTGCCGATGCTGCTCCCAATGACCACCTCGTGGTCATCGACCATCAGCGGCTCGCGCAGGGTCGTGAGGATGCGCTCGGCTAAGGCACGGGCACCGTCCGCATCGACCCCTTCCAGCACGACGATGAACTCATCCCCGGCGAAGCGCCCCAGGGTGTCCTCGGGTCGCAGACAGCGATGGAGGCGCTCTGCCACCGCAACGAGCACCTGGTCGCCAACATCATGGCTCAGACTGTCATTGATCAGTTTGAAGCGGTCCAGGTCGAGAAAAAGGACCGCCACCCCACCCGGTTTACGTTCCCCCAGGGCCAGGGCGTGGGCCAGGCGATCCATCACCAGGAGCCGGTTGGGCAGGTTGGTGAGGGGGTCATGCAGGGCTTGCCGCGTCAACTCCGTTTCGACCGCTCGTCGTTCGGTCAGGTCCACGGCGATCGCCACGAACCCGGCGACCGCTCCATCGGTCCCGGCGAACGGCATCACCCTCAACGCCACTGGAACCGTGCGGTCGTCGCTCGTCGGCGCGAGGATATCCCCTTCCCAGGGAGCACCACGCTGCAGCTGGGACAGGATGACCGCGGTGAGGGTCGTCTGGGTGGGACCGAGCAGCAGCGGACCGAACGGCTGGCCGATGACCTCCGCGGCTGGCCGACCGAACAGGGTGGTGGCGACACGATTCCAATGGGAAATCCGACCCGTGGCATCGACCGCGACAATCGCGACCAGCGCCCGATCGAGTACCTCGGCGTTGACATCCATGTTGTTCAAGACGAGCCGGTCCTTTCGGTGGCTGGGGTGCAAGAATGCCGCCGGCGAACGCTTGCGCCGGTGCCGGGTAGGCAACAAGGAACTCAACTGGGTTCGCCACTGACTCCACTCGGCGCATGAGCGAACGAAGGGATGACCACGGCGGGCCTCTATGTGTCGGAGATGCTTGCAGTGTATACCCACCGGCGCCGCGGTGATGGCTACCCTCCCGATGCAGCCTGATGACATCGCATCACGCCTCTCGTTGCGGCCGCGCGGCGGCTCGTAAAACTCCTCCCAGCGCCCTCCCTGTTCCCGAGTTGACACTCCTGGCGTGCCCCGGCTGACCGCCGGATCGGAGGCCAGGCGCTGTAATAGAGACAGAGCCGACACCTGAGTCGCTCACCGCCGCGAAGCACCAGAAGGAGCA